>Ga0115000_10000001_pt1 | contig 298157 bp, 291 predicted proteins | sample ArcticOcean_MG_C_6_FD_89690 | JGI IMG/M metagenome (GOLD analysis project Ga0115000, IMG submission 89690) | Marine microbial communities from western Arctic Ocean - ArcticOcean_MG_CB8_128 | ecosystem: Environmental > Aquatic > Marine > Oceanic | place: Arctic Ocean: Canada Basin | collected... | reverse complement strand
GTTCTAGAAACTAATGCAATATTTACGCCTTCTTCAGCCAACTTTAATGCAGTTGATTTTCCAATACCTCTACTACCACCTGTAATTATTGCAACTTTATTTTGTATTTGAAGATCCATGGCTATTTCTTTTGAATACCAGCTTTAATATTTAGACTTCCTGATCTAAAACCATTAGGATCAAGTTCTGTAGTTTTATAGCCAATTTTTTTAAATTCAATATCAATTTTATTTTTTAGATTTAGAAATTTATCAAATTTATCTTTAGGAATTTCAACTAATCCTTTTTCATCATAATGCCTAACTCTTACAATATTAAAACCTAAACTTCTAAGGTATTTTTCAGACTTAGAAACTTTCACCAAAGCATCTACAGTAACTTTTGTTCCATAAGGTAATCTTGAAGATAAGCATGGAGAAGCAGGTCTATCCCATGTTTCAAGATTTCTTATCCCTGCAAAATGCCTAATATCTTTCTTAGTAAATTCTGCTTCTATAAGAGGAGATCTAACTTTATGTAATTTAGCAGCTTTCATGCCTGGTCTGTAATCACCTTTGTCGTCCAAGTTTGAACCATTAAGTACCCAATCTATATCTAGATCCTCAGATACTTCGACTATCTTCCCATAAAGTTCATCTTTACAAAAAAAACATCTATTAATATCATTCTTTACATAGTTTTCATCTTCCATCTCTAAAGTATTAATTACTTTATAATTCCACTTTTTAGACTTAGCTAATTTTATAGCATCCGTTCTATCGTCTTCTGCAACACTTGGAGAAAAAGACATTATTGCAATGGCATTGTTTCCTAAAACTTCACTAGAAACATCCATTAGATAAGAAGAATCTACACCTCCAGAATAAGCAACAATTACTTTTCCCATTTTAGAGATGATGTTTTTAAGGTTTTGTTCTATGTTTATTATTTTTGTAGTCATTAAGCAAAATATTAGCTAGTTTTTTTTTAAATTTCACTCAATAAAGTGTCATATTGTGTATTATTCTATAATGATTATGATAAACATAGTTAAAAATTTACTTGTTATTTTCAGGAGAAAACAAATAAATTTTACAAATTATTAAGGGGATTAATATGAATAAACCTAAAGTATATTTTATGGATGCCAGAAGTGAATCACCAGATACAAGTCTAATAAATAAGACAATAACTGTTTTTGAGGCTGCAGGCTTCGATAAAATGATTAAAAAAGGAGACGTTGTAGCTATCAAAATGCATTGCGGAGAACTTGGTTCTAGTGCATATATTAGACCTGCTTACGTTAGAGCAATTGCAGATAAAATCAAAGAAATGGGTGGTAGACCTTTTGCATGTGATACTACGACTCAAACTTATGGAACTTGGGGATCAAGAGTAACTGAACTAGATTTAATTGAGACAGCTGAAAGAAATGGATTCTCTTCAGCAACCTTAGGATGCCCTTTTATATCCGCAGATGGATATGTTGGGACAAGTGATTATAGGGTAGATATTCCAGAAGGATATTTATTAAAAGAAGCATATATTGCTCAAGCTATAGCTGCAGCAGACAAAGTAATTGTTCTAACTCATTTTAAAGGTCATGGTATGGGTGTAATTGGTGGAGCTCTAAAAAACTTAGGTATAGGCTGTCAGTCAAAAAGAGGTAAATTTAATGTACATATGGGAAGACATCCTTCTTATGGTATTGGAGATTCTACAGTTTTTCATCCAGAAAATTTTAAAGGCAAAGAAAAAGATGCTGATTGGGAATTACTGGAAAATTGTTGCCCCCTAGGGTTATTTAAGGTCACTGATGACGATGAATTACTATGGGAAAGAGAAAAGTGTATAAACTGCTTAGGATGCGGAAGCTGGATGAATCCAAGAGGAATTTTTGAACCTAATTTAGCTAATTTTGATGCTACAGATATTGCCATTGCAGATGGGGCATTAGGAGTAATAAAAGCAGTTGGAAAAGAAAATATTGGATTTATTAATGTAGCTGTTGACGTATCTCCTAAATGTGATTGTGCAGGATTTTCCGATGTCCCTTTAGTCCCACATCTAGGAGTATTTGCATCAAAAGATCCTGTTGCAGTAGATCAAGCATGCGTAGATGCTGCTAAAAATGCTCCAGGAATGCCTGGGTCTTTAGCTGAAGAAATGGGTATTGATGCCCCAGGAGAAAGAAAGTTTGATCTAGGTGGTGGTGCCATTGAAGGATTAAGCGAACAAACAACAATAAATACAGGAGTAGTAAATGGACTAGGTAGCAGAGATCATGAAATCGTAAATGTCCAACCTTTAGGTAGAGATAGATTTGCATTCCCACCAGATCCAAGACCAACAAAGATAAGATTTGAAAAAATGTTTGAAAAATTTCAACCTTTCCCATTCGATAAACATAATGGGCGTGGTTATAATAGACTTGATAAAGTAGATATAGATGCAGTAAAAGGACATGATGGCCCAACTGTTAATCCACACTCTCACAAAGATGCTGCTTATCATGGAGATGGTGGCTGGCATCCAGGTGATGATGATTCAAGCTTTAAGCCTAGAAGTTCATCTAATGGAGATGATAAAAAAACTGATTAAAAAACCAAAAAAAAATTATCAATTAGGGAGAATAATATGGGAAGAGCCCAAGATTTACTTGAAAAAGCTATGGGTAATATGAATACCTTATTAGAAAATCAAGAATTCAATGGAAGGTTTAAATCTGGATTAGAAAAACTAGAATTACAAAAAGATAAATTTTTCTTTCAATCTTTAGCAGGATTACCATCGGCAAATAAGCTATTTAAGGCTACTGAAAAAATGATCCCTGAATGCAATGAATCAAATATGTTAGAAATTGAAAAAATAATTCAAGAAATTGATGATAAGGCTGATGCTCCAGGCACTGTTTTAACATAGTGAAAAAAGTACTTGTAACAGGTGGTGCTGGCAGTATGGGTAGATTAGTTACAAATCAACTAATCTCTATGGGTTATTTCGTAAAAATATTTGATTTACCTTCAGCAAATTTTGAAGGTTTTGATACAAATTTATCAGAAATAATCAAAGGTGATTTAAATAGTCTAAATGATATTTCAAACTCAATCAAAGATGTTGATTCTGTAATACATTTAGCAGCAATACTTCCTCCGACAGCTAACATTAAAATTGATCTAGCGAACAAAGTTAATGTTGATGGAACAAAAAATTTAGTTAAATGCATTGAATCAAGTGAATTAAATATTCATTTGATTTTCAGCTCTTCTGTAAGTATATACGGTAAAAATATCAATAAAATAGTTGACATACAAACTGAACCTAATCCTGATGACCATTATGCATTAACAAAGTATCAGTCAGAAAAAATTGTTACTAATTCTAAAATAAATTTCACAGTCTTAAGAATTTCAGGAGTTTCAATACCTATATTTCAAGAACCTCCATCAGCATGGCCTTTTAAAATTAATCAGAAAATAGAATTTATACACCGTGACGATGTAGTTGATTCATTATGTAATTGTGTAAATAACAGAGAAGCTTATAAGGAAATATTTAATATAAGTGGTGGAAAAACTTGGCAAATGCTAGGAAAAAAATATGTTGAGGATTATTTTAAAATTTTGGAAGTTGATAATGAAGCTGCTAATTATCAAGAACTGGATGGCCATTTTTCATGGTATGACAGCACAAAATCAAATAGAATACTAAAATATCAAAATAAAAATTATAAAAAATACCTTTCAGAAATTGAAGATGATTTAGAAAGATTAATGGGTGTATAAATAAATTGAAAACTATTGAACAAACATATGGTTACGATGATGTTGCAATTGTTCCTGGAGAAATAACTGTAAACCCAGAACTAGTTAATACTAAAATAAATATAGATAATATCGAACTTGATATACCTGTTTTTGCATCAGCTATGGATAGTGTTATAAATCCTAATTTTGCTAAAGAAATATCTGATTTAGGTGGAGTCGGTGTAATAAATCTTGACGGTATTCATGTTAGATATGAAGACACAGAAGAAATATACAATGAAATAATAAATGCTTCTCAAGAAAAAGCAACAGAGATTCTTCAAAAAATTTATACGGCTCCTGTCAAAGAAAATTTAATTGGAGATATTGTTAAAAAAATAAAAGATTCAAATGCAAGATGCTTTGCTTCTGTTGTTCCTGCGTCAACAAAAAACTTTGCCCCATTAGCGGTAGAGGCAGGATCTGACTCAATTGTAATTCAATCAACTGTAACAACAGCTAGGCATAACTCAAAAAGTCTAGAAGGATTAGTTCTTTCAAAAATAGTTGAAACACTTAAAGTTCCTATAATTGTTGGGAATACTGTTACATATAATGTTTCAAGAGAATTGATGGAAACTGGTATACATGGGATTCTAGTTGGAGTTGGACCTGGTTCGGCTTGTACAAGTAGAGAAGTACTTGGAGTAGGTGTTCCTCAAGTATCGGCAACTTTAGAATGCTCCAGCGCAAGAGATGATTACTATAAATTAACTGGAAGATATGTTTCAATAATTACTGATGGAGGGATAAGAACTGGAGGGGAATTATGTAAGTCATTTGTTGCAGGAGCTGATGCAGTTATGATTGGTTCTCCTTTTTCTAAAACATTTGAATCCCCTGCTAAAGGGAATCATTGGGGTATGGCTACTCCTCATGAATCTTTACCTAGAGGAACAAGAATTGTAAATAAACCTGAATATTCTATAAAAGAGCTACTTTTTGGGCCTTCATCTAAAACAGACGGAACAAGGAACTTAGTAGGAGCATTAAGGGTTTGTATGGGCATGATAGGAGCTGAAAAAATAAGAGAAATGCATGATGGTACTCTTATTTATGCACCAACAATAAAAACAGAAGGTAAAGGATATCAATTATCTGGTTTGGGTTCATAAAAAATGATTTATAAAGCTCAAAGAGGAACATACGACATCTTACCCAAAGATGAAGTTATTTGGAATAAAGTTCAAAAGTCATGCTTTGATACATCAAAGCTTTATGGTTACCAATTTATAGAAACTCCCTTATTTGAAGACTCAAATTTATTTGAAAGAACAGTAGGAGAGTCAACAGATATAGTTGAAAAAGAAATGTACACCTTTACAGATAAAGGTGGAGATAGTATAAGTCTTAGGCCTGAGAATACAGCTGGAGTCTGTAGAGCTTTTATTGAAAATGGACTTCATAATAATACCCTCCCTGCTAGATTATTTTATTATGGGCCGATGTTTAGATATGAAAGGCCTCAGTCCGGAAGATACAGGCAATTCCATCAATTTGGTGTTGAGTGTATTGGTGATAATACTTTTGATACAGATTTTGAAGTAATAGATATTGCGTGGAAAGTATTACAAAATTTAAATATTCAAGGAATTAAGTTAAACATAAATTCTTTAGGTGACAAAGAGGATAGAGAAATATATATAAATAAATTAAAAAATTATTTTGAAAAATATTTTAATGATCTGCCTAAAGTAGATAAATTAAGATTCGAAAGATCTCCCCTAAGACTTTTAGACTCTAAAGAAGAAATTACTATAAAAATTTCTGAAGAAGCTCCAAAAACATTAGATTATATTTCTAATGAAAGTAAAGAGCATCATGAAAATTTAATTGAAAAATTAGAGAAACTTAATACTATCGATAGTAGTTTTAATTATGAAGTTAATCATAAGCTTGTTAGAGGATTAGACTATTATAATAGGACAGTTTTTGAATACACCAGCAATTCTTTAGGACCCCAAGGGGTTATTTTAGGAGGAGGGAGATACGATCCTCTAATTAAAATTTTGGGAGGTCCAGATACACCCGCAGTTGGATTTGCCATGGGAATAGAAAGAGTTGTAAACGAATTAAATAAAAACGAGTTTGAAAATATTAGTTCCGTAGATGCAGTATTAATAGTAGTTGATGATGATCTAAGAATTATATCTCAAGAAATTGCTGATAATTTTAGGCAAAATAAAATTAAAACAATTATTGCTCCAAGAAAATCTATAAAAGCACAAATGAGATTTGCAAATAATATAAATTCTAAATGTGCTATTTTTATAGGCAAAAATGAAATAGAAAACAATAAAATTTCTGTTAAATTTCTTCAATCTAATAAAGGTCAAGTAGAGATAGATAGAAATAATATTGAAGAAATTAAGTCATTTTTAAATAATTAGAAAGGTTAGAAAGAATTATTATGGAAGATTGGATCCTTCTAAGATTAGAAGAAATTAAAACTAGATTTAAAAAACTAGAAGTCATGATGACTAAAGCTGAAATTATTTCTAATCAAACTCAAATGAAAAAGATTTCTAAAGAATATAGAAATTTAGAAAAGGTCAATCAATTATGGGACTCACATAATAAAGTTTCTAATGAAATAAAAGATAATGAAGAAATGATAAATAGTGATGATGAAGAATTTTCTAATTTAGCTAGATCAGAAAATGAGATTTTAGAAAAAAAATTACAACAAATTTTTGAAGAATTAAACAAAGAACTCATTCCTAAAGATGCAACAGATGAAGCTGATGCAATAATAGAAATAAGAGCAGGAACAGGTGGAGATGAAGCTGCAATTTTTGGAAATGATTTGCTAAGAATGTACTCCAGATATGCTGAAAACAAAAGCTGGAAAATTAGTATTCTAAGCTCAAATTATAATGAATTTGGAGGAATAAAAGAAGTTGTAATTGAAATTTCAGGAGAAGGTACTTTTTCAAAATTAAGACATGAAAGTGGCGTTCATAGAGTTCAAAGAGTTCCAAAAACTGAATCTCAAGGAAGAATCCATACATCAACTGCAACTGTAGCTGTTTTACCTAAATCTGAAGAAATAGACATAGAAATAAAACCTGATGATATTAGAACTGATGTTTTTCATTCAGGTGGTGCAGGAGGACAAAATGTAAACAAAGTAGCAACAGCAATAAGATTAACTCATTCTCCTTCAGGAATAGTAGTGTCATGTCAAAATGAAAGATCTCAATTACAAAATAAAAATCAAGCCATGGAAATTTTAAAGTCTAAATTATGGGATCTAGAAATTCAAAAACAACACAGTGAAAGATCTGAGTCAAGAAAATCACAAGTTGGATCAGGAGGAAGATCTGAAAAAATAAGAACTTATAATTACCCTCAAGGAAGAGTTACAGATCATAGAATAAAAATTACTTCAAATAATTTACCAGGATTTATGGATGGATTAATTGATGAAATAATTGAGCCACTAATGAAAGATGATCAAGCAAAAAAAATGACTTCTCAAAAATCTAATTAATGACAACTTTAGGAGATGCAAAAAAAAAAGCTTTAAACAAACTAGTTGAAGCCAAAATTGTAGACGAAATATATGAGTTAATAAGTCTATTATCCTATTCCTTAGGTAAATCAGAAATAGATATCGTAACAGAAGACCAAATAACATTAAGCCAAAATCAATTATTTAATATAGAAAAAAATATTAACCGTAGAATTTCTGGTGAACCATTATCGTATATAACTAATATAAAAAAATTTTATAATGAAGAGTTTTATATAAATAATAAAGTATTAGTACCTAGATTCGAAACAGAAGAACTTATTGATTTTTTTCTAAAATTAGTTAGTAAAGAAAAAACTATAAAGAAAAGATTATTAGATATAGGTACTGGTAGTGGTGTTATTTCTATAATTCTAGAAAAAGAAATGCCAAGTCTTGAAATTTATGCAATAGAAAAGAGTAAAGAGGCATTTGAGGTAGCCAAAACTAATATGAAAAATAAAAATTCTAAAATAAAACTCATACAAGAGGATATTAAAAACTCTAAATTATATAACATTGATTTTGTTGTAAGCAACCCTCCTTATATTAAGTCAGATATTATTGAAAATCTATCAGAAGAAGTCAAAAGAGAGCCTAGAATAGCTTTAGATGGAGGCAAAGAAGGAATAAATGTAATTGAAGATATATTCATTTGGGAAAAAAATATAAATAAAAATAAAGCTTCTATTATTTTAATTGAAATTGATGAAAGTATTATTAAAAATGTTAAAAAGCTTTCAGAAAAATTTTATACTAATAAAAAAATAGAGTTTATTAGAGATCTGAGTAATAATACAAGATTTTTATCCATTATCACCTAAATTTTTAACGCTTAGTATACTGAGGAGCTTTTCTTGCCTTTTTAAGACCGTATTTCTTACTTTCTTTGATTCTTGAATCTCGAGTCAATAACCCTTTAGATTTCAAAGCAGGTCTAAGACTTGCATCCATAACGCATAAAGCTCTTGCAATTCCTAGAGATATTGCTCCTGCTTGGCCAGATAATCCTCCACCTTGAATTTTAATTTCAGCAGATAATTTCTCTTTATCTGCAACTTTTAGAGGAACTAAAGCTATGTTTACTAAATCATCCATGCATAAAGCTTCTTTAATGCTTTTACCATTAACTTGAATTTTTCCAGCAGTGGCAAATATTTTAACTCTTGCTATAGAAGCTTTTCTTTTACCAGTACCGTAGTAATAGATTTTTTTAGTTGTCACTATTTACCTCTTTTTTATTATCTGCTTTATTCCCGCTTTTCAATTGTGCTGCATGTGGATGTTCGCTACCTGCATAAACCTTAAGTCTTTTAAGCATTCTTGCAGCAAGTTTATTTTTAGGAAGCATGCCTTTAACGCACTTCATGATTATAAATTCTGGATTATTATCTATTAGATCAGAAAATTTTCTTACTTTTGTACTTCCAGGTCTCATAGTATGAGAAATATATGTTTTTTGAAAATGTTTTTTACCTGTTACTGAAACTTTTGAAGCATTGATAACAATTACAGTATCTCCTGTAAGATCATTTGGAATATAATTGGGTTTGTTTTTACCCATTAATATCATAGCGATATTTGTTGATAGCCTACCTAGAGTTTGATCTTCTGCATCAATAAGCACCCAAGATGAATCTGTGGGTTTATTTTCTTTAATGGAATAATGTTTTAATTTTAATTTTTTTATAGTCATAGTATATTTTGGTCGTAAAACTTAATTTTACACTTTTTCTAATAACTTTTGGTGTTTTTTTTGGTATAAAACTTTTTTCAATGTTAGATTCTTAGAACTTACCAATCCTTTACATGATCCCTTTTGAGGCAGATCCAGTAATTTTTCTATCCAAAGAGTAGATTCTTTTGATAGCCCCACTCTTAATAATGCAAAAATAATCCTTCTAACTTGTTGGTGTATAAATGATTTCCCTGAAATAGTAAAAATTATAGAAGAATTTATTTTTTTTATACTAATATCATATATTTCTCTTATAAATTTATCTTTTGAATTTCTCCCAGAAAAAGACATAAAGTTGTGAATCCCTATAAACTTATATGAAGATTGAATCATTTGATATAAATTGATTTTAGATATTAATAGTTTATTATTTATTTCATACTCATAAACTCTTTTTTCAACATCTCTTCGAACATTAAAATTTTCAGGCATAAAAGAAATTTTTGATAAAGATATATCATCAGAAAAATTCTTTCGCATTTCAAAAAAATTCGAAGAAATATCTTTTTTATTACTATATGATTTAAAACCTAGATATTGTTCATTTGCACTAACACCTTTATCAGTCCTACTAGAAAATGTCAGATTATTTAAATCAAAAAAATATTTCTTTAATTTAGCTGAAATTTCTCCTTGAATTGTTCTTTTATTTAGCTGATATTGTGAACCATAAAAAGATTTCCCATTATAAGAAAATAAAATACAAAGATTAAAATTATTATTAATCAATTAATTCTAAAATTGCAATTTCGGCATTATCACCTTGCCTAGTGCCCAAGGAAATAATTCTAGAATAGCCACCATTTCTTTCATTAAACTTTACAGAAACGTTATCAAAAAGATGGTCAATAACTTTTTTATCTAAAATAAACTCAGATACTTTTCTTATTGAATTAAAGTCTTTATTTTTTGCGATTGTTATCATTTTTTCAACAAGAGGACGAGCTTCTTTAGCTCTAGCCTTAGTAGTAGTAATACGACCATGTTTAATAGTGTCGGTAACTAAATTTCTCAATAAGGCTTTTCTTTGAGAAGAACCTCTACTTAATTTATTTTGTGATATTTTATGTTTCATTTTTTCCTCTTAATTATTACTTTGGGGGAAGCATATTTCTTTCAGCTAATACATCAAATAGCTCATCAAGAGATTTTCTACCAAAATTTCTAATTTTTAGAAGATCTCCTTCTGGCATAGCTATCACTTCTCCTACTCTATTTATACCTGCTCGTTTTAAACAATTAAGAGTTCTAGCAGACAAATCTAAAGTTTCAACTGGAGTGTTATAAATATCAGGACTTATTCCTAATCCAGCTGCAGGACTTTGCTCTTCTGTAGCTTGATCAAATTTACTAAACACATAAAATTTATCCATAAGTAATTCTGATGCTTTTTGTAATGCAGATTGTGGATCTATAGATCCATCAGTCCATATCTCAAGAGTAAGTCTTTCCCAGTCAGAACGTTGCCCTACTCTTGTAGGTTGAACTGAAAAATTTGCCTTTTTTATAGGAGTGAAAATAGAATCAATAGGAAGTATACCAATATTTGAATCTTCTTCATCAGTAGCTCTTTTATAACCATGTCCTTGTTCCACACTGAATTCAACTGATAGATGAGCATCCGCAGAGTCTAATGTAGCTAAATGGTGTCCAGGATTTACTATTTCAAAATCTGCTGTAGCCATTATGTCTCCTGCTTTAACCTCTCCATCACCCTCAACTTCTAATCTTAATCTTCCAGATCTATCTGATAAAGATCTAATTCTTATACCTTTAGCATTCATGAGAAATTCGTTAACTTCTTCTCTCATTCCTTTCAAAGTAGAATATTCGTGCTGAATTCCATCTATCTTAACCCAATTAATCGCAGTTCCAGGTAAACCAGATAGCAAAGCTCTTCGTAAAGGATTACCCAAAGTTACTCCCCAGCCTTTATCTAAAGGTTCAGCAATAAATTTTCCATAAGTTTCTGTACCTTCAATCATCCTAATACTTAGTTCCGGAACTTCAGGTTCAGATACTGAAATTTCGTCTAATGGTGATAACCCAAATTGTTTTTCTAACATTTATTATCTCCTTGAATAGTATTCCACTATTTGTCTTGTATCAATCTCCAATTCAGCATCTGATGCTTTAGGAAGATTATTAATTTGAACAGATAATTCAGACTTATCTAAAGATAGCCATTTTGAACAATCATTATTTTTAATATTTGAAGTGGCTATTTCGAAAAGAGTAGATTTTTTAGATTTTTCTTTCCATGTAATTTTATCTCCATTTTGTATTTCATAAGAAGGTATGTTTACTTTTTTATCATTAACCAAAAAATGTCCGTGATTTACAGCTTGCCTAGAATGTCTTCTAGTATTGAACATTCCTGTTCTGTACATTACGTTATCAAATCTTTTTTCAAGAAGAATTAATAATGTGTCTCCAGTAGAGCCATCATTATTTGATGCTTTGTCATAATAATTTCTAAATTGTCTTTCTAAGATTCCATATAGAAATCTAGCTTTCTGCTTCTCTCTAAGCTGTAGACCATATTGAGAAATTCTACGCCTTGGGGTCATTTTAAAACCTTTACCAGCAGCTTTTTTTGGAACATCTAATCCCAAAAAACGCTTTCTTTTATTTACTGGACCAACATACCTTGCCATAAATTATCCTATCTTTAAAACTTATAAATTAAATTATGAACTAAACTCTTCTTTTCTTAGGAGGTCTACATCCATTATGTGGAACAGGAGTAACATCTTTAATTGAAACTACTCTAATACCTGCATGCTGAATGGCTCTTATAGAAGCTTCTCTACCTGCACCTGGGCCCTTGACTAATACATCTACTGTTTTCATACCATATTCTACTGCTACTTTAGCAGCTGATTCTCCAGCTTTTTGAGCAGCAAATGCTGTAGATTTTCTAGAACCTCTAAAACCTTTAGCTCCAGCACTACTTTGTGCTATAACGTTACCACTATTATCTGTCATAGTAATAATCGTGTTGTTAAATGTAGCTTTTATATATGCATTTCCCTGAGGTACAAATATCTTTTCTTTTTTTCTAGTCCTAGTTCTTGCCATTATTTTCCTACTTTAATTATTAGTGAGTTAATTTCTTTTTATTTGCTATGGTTTTCTTCTTCCCTTTTCTAGTCCTAGCATTTGTCTTTGTTCTTTGACCATTTACAGGTAAGCCATTTTTATGCCTAAGACCTCTATAGCTTCCTACATCAGATAATCTTCTTATATTCAGCTGAACTTCTCTTTTAAGGTCTCCTTCAATACGAATTTCAGACCTATCTATAGCACTTCTTATTCTTGCTAATTCTTCTTCTTCAAGATCCTTAACCCTGGTATCTAAATTAATACCTACATCAGAAATTATTTTTTTTGAAGTTGCTCTTCCGATACCTGAAACTGCAGTTAAGGCAATTTCAATTCTTTGTGAATCAGGTATATTTACTCCAGCTAACATAGCCATTTTATTTATCCTTGTACTTGTTTAAATCTTGGGTTTTTTTTATTTATTATAATTATTTTTCCACGCCTTTTTATTATTTGGTCATCAGCGCTTCTTTTTTTTACAGATGTTCTTTTTTTCATTTTTTTCTCTCTTATTTAAATCTATATGTTATTCTACCTCTAGTTAAATCATATGGAGATAGTTCAACTAAAACTCTATCTCCAGGTAATATTCTTATATAATTTTTTCTTATTTTGCCTGAAGCATGGGCTAAAACTTCATGCCCATTAGCCAACTCAACCTTAAAAGTTGTATTAGGTAATGATTCTTCTACTTTTCCTTCAACTTCAATCGCTTCTTTTTTTGCCATATTATTTTTTCAATCTTGTTAATATTTCTGGACCATTCTCAGTGATCAATATAGTATCTTCAACATGAGAAGATAATTTACCGTCTTTAGTAACTACTGTCCATTTATCAGCCAACATCCTTGTTTCCCAGTCACCTTCTGTAACCATAGGTTCAATCGCTATTGCCATACCAACTCTTAATAAAGCGCCTTCTTTTGATTTCCCAAAATTAGGAACACTGGGAGGCTCATGCAATTGAGTTCCTATACCATGTCCAACATATTCTCTTACAACTTCAAAACCTTCACTAAGTACATATTTTTCAATAGATTCAGAAACTATTCCTATTTTATTCCCAGCTATGGAGTTACTAATACCTATATCTAAAGCTTTTGATGCAACTGAAATTAATTTTTCCTTAACAATATTTTTTTCATTTCCTATAAGATAAGTTCGAGCATGGTCACTATACATTCCATTTACTATAGCTCCACAATCGATTGAAACTAAATCACCATTAATTAATTTTCTAGAACCAGGAATTCCATGAACAATTTCTTCGTTTAATGAAATACAAGCTGTAGCAGGAAATCCATATAATCCTAAAAATGCAGGCTTAGCTCCTTCTTTTTCAATAAAAGTTCTTAAAAAATCATCTATTTTTTTTGTAGTAATACCAACTTTGAGTATTTCTACACAACTAATAAGTGCTTTCGCTACAATTTCACCAGCTAGTTTCATAGAAACTATTTGATCTGGAGTTTTAATAGATCCCTCAATTACCAATTATTAAAGTTTCTCCCATAAAATAATATACAAACTCTGATTATATACTTTAAAAGCAAAAAATGCACACATCAAGCATGCATAAGCTCATCAATTTCTTTAGATACTTCTAAAATTTGTTTGTTTGCATTAATATTAATCATAATATTTTTTTTATCATAAAAATCAATAAGTGGTGCGGTAAGACTAGTGTAAGATTCCATTCTTTTTGAAATAGCTTCAGGTTTATCGTCTTCTCTTTGAAATAATTTTTGTTCTGAACAATTTGTAGAACAAATATATTCTTTATCAATTTTAGAAAATATAGAAGAACAATTTTTACAAGAAATTCTCTGAGATAATCTAAATATAAGGTCTTTAGGAGGAACATCAAAATAAAATACAAAATCAATTTTTTTATTTAATGCAGCTAATTCATTATCTAGTGCTTCAGCTTGATTTAATGTTCTAGGAAAACCATCTAATAGAACTGAATTGAGTAAACTTAACTTTTTAGAAACCATCTCAATTATTAGATTATCAGGAACTAAGCTGCCTGAATTCATAAATGATTCGGCCTTTAAACCTAGTTTTGTTTTTTCATTAATTTCTGATCTTAATATATCTCCAGTTGATATGTGGTTCAGTTTATAAGCAGAAGATAAATAAGTTGACTGAGTTCCTTTGCCAGAACCTGGCGGACCTAAAAGAATAATGTTCATTTAATTAATTTACAAATCCTTCATAATTTCTCATTAAAAGCTGTGATTCAAGCTGTCTCATAGTATCTAATGCAACACCTACCATAATAAGCAAACTAGTACTTTGAAGAATGCTAGTTGTTGATTCTAAGCCAGTTACAAATGCTGCTATAGAAGGGATTACGGCAATAAGACCTAAAAATAATGCGCCTCCCCAAGTTATCCTTATTATTACTCTCATAAGATATTCTTTTGTAGGAGGGCCAGGTCTTATTCCTGGAATAAAACCATTATTGTTTTGTAATTGTTCAGCTAAATTCTGTTGGTTATGTACCACCAAGGTATAGAAGAAGGTAAATATTACCACGAGTATAAATACAGTTATCCAGTATAAAGTACCCGTTGGTCCAAACTGAATTGTAACCCATTGTGCTAACTGAGGGAAAAATGAGCTTGATGCAGGATCAACAAAATATGACGCTACAACTGCAGGTAAAGCCAAAATAGAAAAAGCAAAAATAAGAGGAATCATACCTGCGGAGTTAACTCTTATAGGTATATGTGAAGAACCTTGAGATCTATACATTTTGTTCCCTCTAAAAACGCTTCGACCATATTGAACAGGAATCCTTCTTTGTGCCTCAGTAAAAACAACGATTGAATAAATAATTAATAAACCTAGTGCTATCAATAACCCTACTTGAAAAGGTTGGTCTCGTAATAACCATAGTTGTCCACCTATAGAAGGGAATGTTGATACTATTCCAGCAAAAATAATTAGAGAAATACCATTTCCAATTCCTTTCTCAGTTACTAATTCTCCTAACCAAACTAATATCATTGTTCCCGCAGTCATAGATAATAAAATAGTTAAAGTATTTAAGGTTTGCCCACCACCAAATCCAATACCTGATAAAGCACCTTGCCCAAGCGATCCTGAAAAAAGATTAATTTGACCGTATCCCTGCAAAAAAGCAAGAGGAACTGTTAAGTAATGAGTATATCTATTTATAGCTTTTCTTCCTGCTTCACCTTCTTGAGCTAACTCTTTCAGTTTAGGCATCAAAGGCGTTAATATTTGAATAATAATTGAAGCCGTAATATAAGGATAAACTCCCAGTGCAGCTATGGATAAGTTTCTCAATGCTCCACCAGAAAAAATATCTATAAATCCAAGCAATGGGTTGGCATCAAATGCTGCTTGTAATGCTTCTTTATCAACACCTGGAACTGGCACATGTGCAAAAAACCTAAAAACTACAAGTATAAAAAGTGTGAATAAAATTTTTGTTCTGAGATCTGGTAGTTTAAAAGCATCTATTATTGCTTGAATTAAAGCAGGTCTATTTGATTTTGAAGCAGTAGTAGTAGTCATAAAATTAGCCTATAAGCTTAACCTCTCCTCCAGCTTTTTCAATTTTACTTTTTGCAGATGAAGATATAGCGTTCACCTCTAAATTAATAGGCTTAGACACATCTCCATCTCCTAAAATCTTTATCATTTCTTTATTTTTAATAATTCCTTTATTTTTAAAATCCAGCATAGTAATAGAATCGTTATCAAAAAGACTAAACAAATCTTTTAAATTTAAAGAAACATAGTGTTTTTTGAAAATATTAGTAAAACCTCTCATATGTGGAAGTTTTTTAACAAGCCTAAGTTGACCACCTTCAAAAGTAGGATTTAAGCTACCTCCACTTCTAGCAAGTTGTCCTTTTGAACCTCTTCCAGAATAAGTTCCTTTTGAACCGTTACCTCTACCTACTTGATTACTTTTAGGAGTATTTTTATTTTTTCTTTTAATATCATTTATTTGGGGCATTTAATCACCTATTTTTTATTTCAATTCTTCAGTAGATATTAAATGATCTACTTTTTTTATCATCCCATCGATTTGAGGAGATAAATCTTTTTCAACAACAGATCCAATTTTTCTCAGACCTAGAGCTCTAAGAGTAGCTCTTTGTGAAGGAGAGGCTCCTATTTTACTTTTTTTTTGAATAATTTTTATTTTTTTCATAATTAAGCTTTTCTTTTAGCAATTTCTTTTTTTGGATCTTTCATTCTTTTTAATGCTTCCATTGTTGCATAGACAACATTTATAGCATTTGTTGAACCAAAAGTTTTAGAAACAACATCTTTTACACCAACTGCTTCAAGTACTGCTCTAACTCCTCCTCCAGCAATCAAACCTGTACCTGGAGAAGCAGGTTTCAACATCACTTTTGAAGATCCAAATTTATAAATCAATTCATGTGGCAATGTTGCATTATTTAGATGTACATTTATCATTCTACTTTTTGCATATTTTACAGCTTTTTGAACAGCATCAGGTACAGCAGTCGCACTTGCAAGAGCTATACCAACTCTTCCAGCACCATCCCCAACTGCAACCATTGCATTAAAGGATAAATTTCTTCCACCTTTTACTGTTTTTGAAACTCTTCTGATTTTTATAACTTTTTCTATTAGAGAAATTTCATCAGAGTCATTATTTCTTCTTCTTGGTCTAAAATTCTTTCTTCTTTGATTTTGACTTCTTTGTTCAGGAGCCTTATTTTCTGTAGTCATTTTATACCTCTATTCCAGATTCTCTTATACCGTCAGCTATTGCAGCAACCTTGCCATGATAAAGGTATCCTCCTCTATCAAAAACTACCTTCTTAATACCTAATTTTGAAATTTTCTCTCCAAATTCTATCCCCAGTTTCTTTGACGAAACAGCATTAACTGAGTTTTCTGAAGACTTTAGACTAGAAGAAGAAGCTAAAGTCATTCCTTGATTATCATCAATTAATTGCAAATAGATATTTTTATTGGATCTAAATAAAGAAACTCTAGGTCTTTCTTCAGTGCCTGAAATTTTCTTTCTGACTCTTAGATGTCTTTTGTTTCTTCCTAAAGATCTAGTTTTTTTTGAAAATTTCATTATTCTGTTCCTCCTGAACCTACTGCAGACTTACCTGATTTTCTTCTGATTATTTCATCAGAATATTTAATGCCTTTTCCAGTAAATGGATTTGGTTTTCTTAGAGATCTAATTTTAGCAGCTTGCCTACCTACATGCTCTTTATCAATCCCATCGATAATAACAGATGTTTGTTCATTTACAGTCAGTTTGTTTTCTCCAATAGGATCAACTGTTATTGGGTGTGAAAACCCAAGACTTAACTCTAAAGATTTACCCTTAGGCTGAGCTCTATAACCTGTTCCTATAAGTTGAAGCTTTTTATTAAATCCATTAGTTACACCTTCGACCATGTTACTAATTAATGATCTATACAAACCATGCATGGATTTAATTTCAATTTCTTCATTAGTCCTAGAAACCAAAAAATTAGAACCATCAATTTCAAAAGTTATATTTTCTGAATTGATTTTTTCTTCTAAGCTTCCTTTAGGTCCCTTTACTGATATAAGATTTTTTTCAATTTTAATATCAACCCCAGAAGGGATAGGTATAGGTTTATTTCCAATTCTACTCATATTAATTCCTTATTACCAAACATAAAATAACACTTCTCCACCAAGAGAAAGTTTTTTTGCTTCTAATCCAGTCATAATTCCTTTAGAAGTAGATACTATTGCTACTCCCATTCCAGAAAAATATGAAGGTATTTCATTTTTTTTAACATAAATTTTCAAACCTGGTTTAGATACACGTTTTAAACCAGATATAGCTGACTCACCATCGTCATAATATTTTAATTTAACAGAATAATTAGCTTTATTTTCAAAATTATTTTCTTCAAAATCAGAAATAAATCCTTCTTTTGAAAGTAATTCTAAAATTTTGTTATTCATTTTAGATTTATTAACAGAAACACTGTTATGTTTTACCATAACTGAGTTTCTAATTCTAGTAATCATGTCAGAAATTTGATCTTGTACAGTCAATTTTTACCTCTATAAACTTCCTTTTCGTATACCTGGCAAATGCCCCTTCAAAGCTAATTCTCTCATCGAAATTCTACTTAATCCAAAAAATCTCATATATCCTCTTGGTCTACCTGTTTTTTGACATCTATTTCTAATTCTTACTGGGCTAGAATTTTTAGGAAGCAAAGCTAATTTTTTTCTAGCTTCCATTTTATCTTCAAAAGAGATTTTAGAATCGTTAGCTATACTCTTTAGTTCTAGCCTAATATCCATATATTTACTAACCATTCTCATTCTTTTGTTATTTCTAGCTATAGCAGATTTTTTTGCCAAAATTTTCTCCTTGTTATTAATTTTTCTTCATAAAAGGCATACCCATTAATTCTAGCAACTTTTTTGATTCATCATTTGAATTAGTTGAAGTTACTATATTTATCTGCATCCCTCTTAGTTTATCAATTTCATTGTAATCAATCTCAGGAAATATTACTTGTTCCTGTAAACCTAAAGAGTAATTTCCATTACCATCAAAAGCTTTCTCAGAAACTCCCCTAAAATCTCTTACTCTAGGAAGTGCAATATTCAATAATCTATCAAGAAAAAACCACATATTTTTTGACCTAAGAGTTACAGAAAGCCCGATAATCTGTTCTTCTCTTAGCTTAAAGTTAGCAATAGATTTTTTTGCTTTTCTCTCAATAGGTTTTTGCCCTGTAATAAGCTGAAGATCTCTTGTTACAATTTCAATAACATTTTTAGAAGCTAAAGCTTCTCCTAAACCTACATTCACTGTTGCTTTAAGGATTTTAGGAACCATCAGTTTATTTGAAAATTTGAATTCCTTCATCATTTCAGGAATAACTTCTTCATTATATTTAATTTTAAGTCTAGGGACCAAATTCCCTGGATCAACTTTTTCTTTTTGCTTTGCTACCAATTATTTCTCCAAATTATTTTCTATTAGATTTTTTTACTATTCTGTTATATTTTCCAGATTCAAGTTTTTCATAAGCAACTCTACCAGGCTCAGAACTTTCAGGGTGTATAAACATTAAATTTGAAATATGTATCGGTGATTCTTTATCAACAATACCTGCATTTGTAACACCTGGTTGGTTTTTTATATGTTTTTTAAACATATTTATCCCTTCAACAATAACTCTAGAAGAAGATGTATTAACCTTGATAACTTCTCCTTTTTTCCCTTTATCTTTTCCTGCTAAGATCAATACTTGATCTCCTTTTTTTATTCTTAGTTTTGGCATTTTTAGTTTTGACTTTTTTAGTTTTGGCATTAAAGTACCTCCGGAGCAAGTGAAACTACTCTCATAAATTGTTTGTCTCTAAGTTCTCTGGCTACAGGTCCAAAGATTCTTGTTCCTCTAGGATTGTTATCGTCACCAATAATTACGCATGCATTTTCATCAAATCTAATGTATGAGCCGTCATATCTTCTATATTCTTTTTTAGTTCTAACTATTACGGCCTTAACAACTTGATGCATTTTAACGGCCCCTCCTGGTTGTGCGTCTTTTACGGTACAGGTTATAGTGTCACCAATTTTTGCAGTTTTTTGGTGGCTATTACCGTTGATATTAATACATAGCACTTCTTTTGCACCAGAATTATCAGCTACTTTTAATCTTGATTCTCTTTGGATCATTATTTTTTCAACACTTCCACTAATTTCCATTTCTTTGTTTTTGAAATAGGTTTAGAAAATTCAATTATTACATCGTCTCCTATTTTTGCTTCATTTTTAGGATCATGAGCAACTAGTTTAGTCAATCTTCTAGAAGATTTTTTATATATCCTATCTTTTTGAGACCAAGATATTCCTACTATAATAGTTTTTTCAGAAACATCTGATATTACTTTTCCTGTTCTTCTTACTTTATTACTCATTCTGACTATCTTCCTCGGTTACTTCTAATTTTGCTAAAATTTTTCTTTCGTTTATAACTGTTAAAATTTTAGCTTTATCTTTTCTTAGTTTATCAATCTGGCTAGTATCACTTAATTGCATAGATTTATGCTTAAATCTATTTTCCATAGTATTTTTAATCACAGATTGTTTCTCTTTGATCAAATCTTCAGTTTCTAGTTTTCTTACATCTTCTATATTCATTAGAAAGTTACTTCTTCTCTTGATATTATTTTTGTTTGTATTGATAGCTTATGACCCGCTCTTTTCAATGCGTTGATAGCAACATCTTCTGGAACATCTCCTATTTCAAAAAGGATTCTACCTCTTTTGACTACAGCCACCCATCTATCTACAGCACCTTTACCTCCACCCATTCTAGTTTCAGCTGGCCTGGCACTTACAGGTTTATCAGGGTAAACCCTAATCCATATTTGTCCACCTCTTTTTACATAACCTGTAATAGCTCTTCTTGCTGATTCAATTTGTCTCGCAGTTACCCAGGATGTCTCTTGTGCTTTCAATGCATAATCGCCAAATGACAGAGTGGAGCCTCTCGTAGCCATTCCACGCATTTTTCCTCGCATTTGTTTTCTATATTTTGTTCTACTAGGTTGCAACATTTAAATATTTTCCTTAGTATTTGCCATATTTCCATCCATTTGATCAGTTTTTTGTATTCTAGCTGTCTTTATAGCCAATAAATTCTCCGCAGTTGGAATTATATCACCTTTATATATCCAAACCTTTACCCCAATAACCCCATATGAGGTATTAGCCTCACTAATTTCATAATCAATATCTGCTCTTAATGTATGCAGAGGAACCCTTCCTTGATGATATTTTTCTGTTCTTGCAATATCCGCTCCTGATAATCTACCAGAAATAACTACCTTGATTCCCTTTGCTCCTACTTGCATAGTTCTTTGAATGGCATTATTTACAGCTCTTCTGAATGCGACTCTTCTTTGAAGTTGCTCAGCTATAGATTCTCCAACAAGTTTAGCTACTAGCTCAGGAACTCTTACTTCATTTATATTAAGTCGAACTTTATTTTTAGTTTTTTCTTCTAAATAATTTTTTAATTCTTCAACTCTTGTACCCCCACGACCAATTATAATTCCAGGCCTTGCTGTAAAAATTGTCACAGTTATATCCTGAGAACCTCTCTCAATTTCAATTTTTGCTATAGCTCCATTTTCACCAAGCTCTTCAGTTATAATTTCCCTGATTTTTCTATCTTCATTAAGCAGCAAAGCATAGTTTTTACCACTATTAGCAAACCATTGGGAATGCCAATCAATAACTCCGCCTAAACGGAAACCTGTAGGATGCGTTTTTTGTCCCATCTATAATTCTCCTGTATTTACTTCTATAGTTAGGTGCGAGGAAGGTCTATCAAACGCTCCAGCTCTACCCCTAGCTCTTGGTTTAAATCTTTTCATTCTTGGGCCAGCGTCTGCAAATATTTTTGAAATTACCAGATCTGCTTCATTTAATGATTCTAAGCTAATAGCATTAGCTATTGCTGAATTCAATATCTTTAAAATCTCTTTTGCAGGAGGAGTTCCAAGTAAGGTTAGTTGCACCTTAGCTTCATTAACAGGCTTTAATCTTATCATGTTAATTACTCTTCTCATCTTGTAAGCAGAGTATCCAATATTTTTGTTATATGCAGTTGCCATTATTTATTTCCTCGTGAATGACCTCTGTAGGTCCTAGTTGGTGAAAATTCTCCCAATCTATGCCCAACCATGTTTTCACTTACAAGCACAGGAATAAACTTCATACCATTATGGACTCCAAAAGTTACTCCAACCATTTCAGGCATTATCATAGATGATCTAGCCCAAGTCTTTATAACTTCTCTGCTTCCAGATTCTTTTATTTTTAAAACCTTTTTCATCAACTTAGGGTCAACATAAGGCCCCTTTTTTATAGATCTTGACATATTTTTACTTCTCGTACCTTCTTCTTAAGATCATCTTATCTGTTTTTTTATTTCTTCTAGTTCTTTTTCCAAGAGCAGGTTTACCCCAAGGTGTTTTTGGATGAACCATTCCTACTCCAGCTCTACCTTCTCCTCCGCCGTGTGGATGAGAATTAGGAGACATAGCAGACCCTCTGACCGAAGGTCTTCTTCCCAATCTTCTTGAAGTTCCAGCTCTACCTAATTTTTTATTTTTATTATCAGGATTTGAAACTTGCCCTATAGTAGCATTACATTTACTTAATATTCTTCTCATTTCTCCGGAAGGTAATCGTAATAATGTGTAACCACTTTCGTGTGCCATCACTTGAGCTGAAGTTCCCGCAGATTTTACCATTACTCCACCTTTTCCAGGAGACAGTTCAACATTATGAACAAGAGTACCTGTTTGCAGTGTTCCTAAAGACTTTGTGTTACCAAGAGTGCTTTCTGCAGCATCTCCCGTTTCTATAACGTCTCCTAGGTTTACATTGTTTGGAGTTAATATATATTTTTTTATACCATCATTAAATCTAATAAGAGAAATTCTAGATGATCTATTTGGATCATACTCTATAGATTCTACTGTAGCTTTTCCTGCTTTTGACCTAATAAAATCAAGCATTCTATATCTACGTTTATGCCCACCACCTCTATGCCTTACTGTAATTCTTCCTTTATTATTCCTTCCACCTTTTTTTGTAAGAGGTGCAAGTAATGATTTATAAGGAGAATCAGTTGTAATATCTGAAAAATCATCTACAGCAGAATCTCTTCTACCAGCAGTTATTGGTTTACTTTTCTTAATTCCCAATTTAAGCTCCTTCGTAAAGACTAATAGAATCACCCAGTTTTAAGGTGACCATAGCTTTCTTCCATGATGGCGTTAAGGTTTTTTTGCCACCATACATCTTATTTTTTCCCTTAACTTTTATTACATTAACGCTTTCGACCACTACATCAAATATTTCTTCAACAGCTTTTTTTACTTGAAATTTATTAGATTTATTATGAACCTTAAAAACATACTTGTTACTTTCTTGTAAAAGAGAAGATTTTTCTGTTATTACTGGACTTAATATTACTTCTTCATTAATCATCTTTTTTTACAGCCCTTGTACTAGTTTTTTTGGGAGAAGTAGCTTTTTTGGGGGTAGTAGCTTTTTTGGGGGTAGTAGCTTTTTTGGGAGTAGTAGCTTTTTTCTTAGTTTCTGAAGTAGATTTAGTTACAAATTTAAATTCTGAATCCCCCCATAAAGACTGTATTTTTTGTACTGCTTTTACTGGAATTACAACATTTTTAGGTCTAATTAATTTATATGCATTAATCGAAGACGCTTCCATAACTTCAACGTTATTGATATTTTCACATGATTTTTGTAACACTAAATCATTTCCTTCTGTAAGGAATAAAACAGACCCTTTAAGTTCTAATTTGTTAATATAATCAATCATAATTTTAGTTGAAGGAGAATCTTTCAAAGGGAATTCATCTATTATATTAATTTCTGAATCTTTAATTTTTGCAGAAAGCGCAACTTTTAAAGCTTTATTTTTCATTTTTTTATTTAATGATTTCCTAATATCTTTAGGGTGAGGCCCGTGAGCTACACCTCCTCCAACAAAAATAGGAGATCTTTTTGAACCTACTCTAGCCCTACCACTACCTTTTTGAGGCCTAAGTTTTTGATTAGCATAACTAAGATTAGCTCTAGTTTTTGTTCCTTTTGTCCATTGTCTTTGATTAGCTAAATATATGTATATAGCCTGATGAAGTAAATCTTCATTTAATTCTAAATTCCAAACTGAAGGATCTAAACTTAAAGTTTTTTCAGTTTTTCCTAATTTATTTTTTATACTAATTTCCAAAATTTACCTTTTCTTTAAATAACTATGATTGAATATCAACTCTCAAAGTTGAACCATTATAACCTGGAATTGCACCTTTGATTAAAATTATATTGTTTACAGAATCAACTTTTACTACTCGCAATCCCTTAACTGTAGATCTTGCATTACCGTAATGTCCAGGCATTTTTTGTCCAGGCCACACCCTTCCAGGAGAAGAACCTGCTCCAATAGAACCAATAGCTCTATGTCTATCAGATTGACCATGTGTTTTTGGGCCACCTTTAAATCCATATCTTCTTACTCCACCAGAAAACCCTCTTCCTTTACTAGTACCTGAAACTTTAACTTTTTTTACTTCTGAAAATATTTCCGAAGTTATTTCTTGCCCTACCTCAGGTTCACAAGAAAGATCTGATTCAAATTCCTGCAAAATAGAAAATTTTCCGCCAGATCTTTCTTGGTGACCTGCTTGCGGTTTATTAATATTTTTTGCCTCAGAAAACCCAACTTGAACAGAATCATATCCATCTTTAGCTATAGTTTTAACTTGTGTTACAGTACAAGGACCAGCTTGAACAACTGTAACAGGCAAGACTTTACCATTATCATCATAAATGATTGACATGCCTAATTTTTTTGCGATTATTCCTTTTATTGTCATAATTTCCCTTAAAGCTTAATTGCTATATCTACTCCAGCAGGAACACTCAAACTTGTCAATGAATCAATAGTTTTTGAAGATGGCTCCAATATATCAATTAATCGTTTGTGAGTTCTTAACTCAAAATATTCTCTTGAATCCTTATTTACATGAGGAGATCTAATTACTGTAAACATTCTTTTGGTTGTTGGCATTGGAACAGGACCAGCTACCTTAGCACCTGTCCTTTCTGCAGTTTCTAAAATTTGTTGAGCAGAAACATCTAAGACCCTATGGTCAAAAGATTTTAATATAATTCTCATTTTTTGGGTTGGTGGCATTATCTTTCCTTTACTTTTCCTGAAATTTCAGCTGATATATGATTTGGGACTTTTGCATAGTGATCTAATTCCATAGAAAAACTTGCTCTTCCTGTCGTCAAAGACCTTAAAGTCGTTGCATATTGGAATGTTTCACCTAGAGGAACGTGGGCCTTAATAGCCTGAGAATTAGCTTGCTGTTCCATTGATAATATTTGAGCTCTTCTTGAATTTAAGTCTCCTAAGCAGTCACCTAAAAATTCTTCTGGAGTAACAATATCTATTTTCATAATAGGCTCTAATAAAGAAGGAGAACCAGCAGTCATTGCAGACTTAAATGCCATAGATCCTGCAATTTTAAATGCCATTTCAGAAGAGTCAACATCATGGTGAGAGCCATCAGTTAATACAGCTTTAATATCTACTACAGGATATCCTGCAATAACACCACTAGTTGCCGCTTCTCTAAATCCAGATTCAATAGGCTTGTAATATTCTGTAGGCAGTGTAGCTCCAGTGATTTCTGATTCAAATAAAATACCAGAACCTGGTTCTAAAGGCTCAATTCTCAATGTACAATCTCCATATTGCCCCTTACCACCAGATTGTCTAATAAATTTACCTTGTTTTTCAGAAGCTACAGGTATAGTTTCTCTATACGCTACCTTAGGTGCACCTTGTATAGCATCAACATCAAATTCACGCCTAAGTCTTTCTACAATTACATCTAAATGAAGCTCTCCCATTCCAGCTAATACGGTTTGCCCAGACTCTTCATCTGTCCATGTTTGTAGAGTTGGATCTTCTCCAACTAACCTAGCAAGTGATTCTCCCATTTTATCTTGATCTGAACGAGTTTTAGGCTCTACTGCTACAGATAAAACTGGAGCAGGAAAGTTAATAGATTCTAAAAGCAAAGGATTAGACTGATCACACAAAGTATGTCCAGTGACAGCATCCTTAAGGCCAATAGCAGCGATTATCTCACCAGCAGTAGCTTGTTTTATTTCTTCTCTAGAGTCTGCGTGCATTTTCATTAATCTACCAGCTCTTTCTTTAGATCTAGTAGAAGAATTATAAATATTTGAACCAGATTCAAGAACTCCTGAATAAATCCTTAAATAAACTAACCTTCCTACATGTTGGTCTGTAACTGTTTTAAAAACTAATGCACTAAAAGGATCATTTACATCAGGTTTCCTTTCAATTTGAACAGACTCATCTGAAGGGTCTGTTCCCATTATTGAAGGAACATCTACAGGAGATGGAAGATAGTCAATAACAGCATCTAACAAAGGGTGAACGCCTCTGTGTCGCAAGGCTGAACCACATAAAACAGGAAATATTTCTAATTTTATAACAGCATTTCTTAGTGAACTTTTTAATTCCTCAACAGATATTTCTTGGTCTCCCAAAAATTTATCCATCAATTTATCATCAGTTTCAGCTATTTTCTCTACAAGCTCGCTTCTGTATTTTTCTACATCTTCTTTATATTCATCGGGGACATCTGTTTCTACATGTTCAACGGCATCTTCAGTTTCATAGATAAAAGCTTTTCTATCAAGCAAATCTATCATTCCTTTAAATTCAGATTCTGCCCCAATTGGTATTTGAATAGGGACTGCATTAGCACCTAATCTATCATGTACTGTTTTAACTGAGAAATAAAAATCAGCCCCTAAACGATCCATTTTATTAACAAAAACCATCCTAGGGACACCATAATCATTTGCCTGCCTCCAAACAGTTTCAGATTGAGGCTGTACTCCAGAAACAGATTCAAGAACCACAACTCCTCCATCAAGAACCCTTAGCGATCTTTGTACTTCAGCAGTAAAGTCTACGTGACCAGGAGTATCTATAATATTTACTTGATAATCTTTCCAAGAAGCATTTGTTGCCGCAGAACCTATAGTTATACCTCTTTCTCTTTCTAGAGACATAAAATCCATAACGGTAGTACCGTCATCAATATCACCGATTTTATATGTTTCTCCAGTGAAATATAGTACTCTTTCGGTAACAGTTGTTTTACCTGCATCAATATGAGCTATAAAACCAATATTTCTTACTTTTGATAAATCTTTATCTTTAATTTCTGCCATTTTTTTTCTCTCTAATTACCATCTATAATGAGCAAAAGCTCTATTAGCTTCTGCCATTCTATGTGAATCTTCTTTCTTCTTTATAGCATTTCCTGTATTATTCACCGCATTCATAAATTCTTGGTAAAGAGCATCTGTGATAGTTGTTCCTTTATTACCTCTTGCGGCCTCAACAACCCATCTATGAGCTAAAGCAACTCTTCTTTTTGGCCTTATTTCAACAGGCACCTGATAAGTTGCTCCACCAACTCTTCTTGGCTTAACCTCAAGAGTAGGCATTGTATTCCTCATTGCTTCATCAAAAAGTTCTATTCCAGGCCTTTTAACTTCTTTTTCAAGCTTATCAATTGCTAAATAAACAGCCTTACGTGCAACAGATTTTTTCCCACCTATCATGAGCCTATTTATAAATTTAGAAAGTTCAACACTTCCATATTTAGGATCAGGGTTTATTTTTCTTACTACAGATTTTCTTCTTCTAGACATATATTAAAAACTTCCTTATTTAGATTTAGCTTCTCTAATTGCACCGTATTTACTTCTACCTCTTTTTCGCCCTTCAACCCCAGATGTATCTAAAGCTCCTCTTATAATATGATATCTTACTCCAGGCAAGTCTCTTACTCTTCCCCCTCTAATCAAAACAACTGAATGCTCTTGAAGGTTATGTCCTTCTCCTGGAATGTAAGCTGTAACTTCCATACCATTAGTTAGCTTAACTCTTGCAACTTTTCTTAAAGCTGAATTAGGTTTTTTAGGCGTGACGGTTCTTACCTGAAGGCAGACTCCTCTTTTTTGAGGACTTCCTTCTGCATCATTTTTCATTTTTTTTGTTAAAGAATTATACCTAAATCTCAAAGCTGGAGATTTAGCTTTTTTTCTCCCAGTTGATCTAGGTTTTTTTATCAATTGATTTACTGTAGGCATTATTCACAATCCTCTATATTTTTTTTCAAGCCTTTATTTCATATATTTCATAAAATTTATGAATATTGAAAGGTTATTGTTACCACAAACTACTAGTATACGAATTTTATTTATAAAACGTCAATGAAAAAATGTTAAATTTATAACTATTTTTTTTTAATTTAGATTTTACTAACTACTTTTTAGATGTAACATTAGATTCATATAAAATATTTTTATAAATTATTATGTTTGATAGAATTTTTTTAGTTGGCTTTAACATTAGATCTGAAGATCGTTTAATAAAAATTCTAGATGAAATTTTTCATTCATCTAGAATAATTTGTATTAAAGATTTTGTGATTGATACAAAACTACCCAATAAAGTAGCCTACCAAATCAATAAAGAACAAAATCATCCTTTGCTTAGCCATGAAGAAGATAAAGATTCAATGATTAATGTTGATATAGAAGATTTATCAATAATCAATCTCCCATATACCTATTCTAAGGAATATTTTAACCTTATAGAAACTTCCATTAGTAAAATTTTATCCATAGAAAACTTCTCTATTTATGAAAGTTATTTATCAAATAATAATAACAGCGATCAAATTATTTCAATACCTACAAATAATAATGACTTAGCTATGAGAATTCAGATAGCAAACAAAAATTTAAAATTAAGTATAAAAAACATATCGCAATCAGAAAAAATTATTCAATATAAAAACTTAAAAATTGATACAGAAAAATATCTTGTAACACTTGAGGATAAAAAAATTGACCTCACATTCAAAGAATTAGAGTTACTTAAAGTATTAGCTTCAAATCCAGGTAGAGTTTTTTCTAGAGAAAACTTATTAAAAAATATTTGGGATTATGACTATTATGGAGGCACTAGAACTGTAGATGTTCACGTTAGAAGATTAAGAACAAAAATTGAGGATCATAAAAATAATTTTATTGAAACTATATGGAATGTTGGATATAAATTTAATGAAATAAAGTCAGGAAATACAAATGAATAAAAATTCAGATACTAAAGAATTTATTTTAAAACAGGCAAGTGAGCATGATGTGAAATTTATCAGATTATGGTTTACGGATATATTAGGAAGACTGAAAGGATTTGCAATTAATGTTGAAGATTTGGAAGATTCTATAGACAAAGGTGTTATGTTTGATGGAGGAGCTATAGAAGGCTTAGCAAGGGCTACTGAGTCAGATACATTAGCTATACCAGATTTAAGTACTTGGCAAATTTTACCTTGGAGGCCCAATGAAAATTCTGTGGCAAGATTATTTTGTAACTTAAAAAGTTTTGATAACAGTGACTCTATAGTTGATAGCAGAAAAGTTCTTCAAGATAAGTTGGTAGAGGCAAATCAATATGGTTACAAATTTTATGTAGGTCCTGAAATAGAATATTATTTTCTTGATAACAATAAGGAGATTATAGATGGTGATGATGCTGGATACTTTGATCAAACTTCTGATGATAATACAGGAGCAAACTTGAGAAGAGAATGTGTTCTGAATTTAGAACAAATGGGCATTCCTGTAAGGAGTTCTCATCATGAAGTATCCTCTGGGCAGCATGAAATAAGCTTAAAGCATACTGATGCTTTAACAATGGCAGATTCTATAATAACTACAAGATTAATAGTAAAGCAAACAGCTATAAAACACGGAGGGTTTGCTACTTTTATGCCAAGACCTTTTGAATATTTAAATGGTAGTGGTTTACATTTTCATTTATCTTTATACGAAGGCGAAAACAATGCTTTTGGTGCAAAAAAAAATAAAACATTATCAAAGCTTGGAGAAGGTTTTTTAGCTGGCTTGCTACATTATTCATCAGAAATGGCTTTAGTAACTAATCAGTGGTTAAATTCATATAAAAGATTAATTCCAAACTTAGAAGCTCCAATTGCAGGAATGGGGAAAGAAATAAAAATATCTAACATTGTAAGAGTTCCACATATAAATGCAGGAGATGTAGATAATTCTAGGATAGAGTTTAGATTACCTGATTCAGCTTGTAATCCTTATTTAGCATTATCTGCTATTCTTCATGCTGGAATTGAAGGTATAAAAAAGAATTTAGCAGTTCCAAAAAACTGGGAGTCAAATATTCCAAATACTTTATATGATGCAATTAAAGAATCTCAAAAAGGTAATTTTCTACAGGACGCTATTGGGATAGATGCATATAATAGTATATTAATTAACAAAGAAAAAGAGTGGATAGAACACAATTTAGTTGTTACAGATTACGAAAGAAATTTCTATATGAAATTTTTATAATTTCATAGGTTTTTAAACCATGTTTTATTTCTTAAAAACTAAAAATTAAAACTAAAAATGATAAGAAAAGAAAAACTACGTAATAATTTAAAAAACCTTCAAACTAAAGGTTTATGCACATATCATCTGGATAAGGATGCGTGTGGAGTTGGTGTTGTTGCAAACATTAAAGGTATTAAATCTAATAGTATTGTAAAAAATTCCCTTAAGGTATTAGTAAATCTTGAACATAGGGGTGCATGTGGATGTGATCCTGAAACAGGTGATGGAGCAGGAATAACTTTACAGATTCCAGATAAATTTTTTAGAAAAGAACTAGCTAAAAATGGCCTTGAACTTCCCAATGAAGGAGATTACGCGACAGGCATAATCTTTCTTCCAAGAGATAAGGAAATACAAAATCAAATTATCAATATAATCTCTAAAACTTTAAATCAAAAATCATTAAAATTACTTTTAATACGAAATGTTCCTAATAATCCAAGCTCTATTGGTAAATGGTCAAAAGATGCTATGCCTGAAATTAAACAGATTTTTATTGAAAACATTGGCACACTAAATGACAAAGACTTTTCAAGAGAGCTCTATATATCAAGAAAAAAAATTGAAAACGAAATAAGTAAAATAAAAAACCAAGAAAATAGCATTCTAATAGATAATGAATTTTACATATGTTCCCTTTCTAATAAAATTTTAATTTATAAAGGATTATTAAAAACTGAACAAGTTTCTAATTTTTATTTAGATCTTCAATCATCTGATATTGAAAGTTGCTTTGGACTTGTACACTCTAGATTTTCTACTAACACGCTGGGGTCTTGGAAATTAGCTCACCCCTACAGGATGTTAGCTCATAACGGAGAAATAAATACTGTAAGAGGAAATAGAAACTGGATGAAAGCTAGAGAGAATAATCTAACAAGTGAAAAATTTCCTAATAACTTAGATATTTTACCCATTTGCGAAGAAGATGCTTCAGATACTGCTTCTTTAGATAATGTATTTGAACTTTTATTCCATGGAGGAAGGCCAATTGAACACGTTGCTTCAATGATGATTCCTGCAGCTTGGGACCATAATAAACATATGGATAAAAAAACTAGAGATTTTTACCAATACCACGCAGGGCTTATGGAACCATGGGACGGACCAGCCATGGTCGCATTTACAGATGGAAATAAATTAGGAGCTTGCTTAGATAGAAATGGATTTAGGCCTTTTAGATATACAGTAACTAAAGACGATATTTTAGTTATGTCATCAGAGACTGGCGTTTTAGAATTAGATTCAAAAAACATCAAATTAAAATCTCGAATGACTCCTGGTAAAGGGTTTCTTGTTGATTTTGAAGAAGGAAGGATTATTGATTCAGATGAAATAATGAATAAGCTAGTTAATCAAAGTCCGTATTCTGAATGGATAAATAAAAATTCAATAAACCTAGACGAGATTGAAGAAACTCATAAATCTATACCTTATGTTGGAGCAAACCTTTTAGAACAACAAGTTGCATATGGGTACTCTAATGAAGATATAAATTTAATAATAAAACCAATGAGTGATTCAGGAAGCCAGCCAAATGGATCAATGGGAAATGACACTCCATTAGCAGTTTTATCAGACAAGCCTCAAAATTTATATTCATACTTCAAACAATTATTTGCCCAAGTTTCTAATCCTCCTTTGGATCCAATTAGAGAAAAAATGGTTACTCAAACAAGTATTTTAGTAGGTAAAAGAGAAAACTTATTATCTGAAACTTCTAAACATGCCGAGTTGCTAAAAATCGAACGACCAATAATGCTAAATGAAGAACTGATAAAACTTTTAAGTATCAATTATAAAGGAATAAAAGCAAAAAAAATCTCTACACTTTTTGATGTAAGTAAAGGTAAAGAAGGGTTTGATGAATCCTTAGAAAAAATAAAATTAGATGCAGAGTTATTGATAGAAAAAGGGGTTTCAATAATTGTTCTTTCTGACAGAGGGGTTGACGAAAATAATGCAATGCTACCTTCTCTTTTGGTAGCTGGAACATTACATCATTATTTAATTAGAAAAAACTTAAGAGATAAAGTAGACATAATTTATGAAACTGGGGAGCCAAGAGAAGTTCATCATTTTGCACTATTATTTGGATATGGGATTTCTGCAATTAATCCATTCATAGCACTTGATACCGTAAGAGATTTTTCTGATGAAAAATCAATTAGATTAAATATTGAAAACTTTTGCAAAGCATCTATAGCGGGAGTACTAAAAACAATGTCAAAAATGGGCATATCTACATTACAAGGATACATGGGCGCTCAACAGTTTGAAGCATTAGGTATTAGTGAAAGCTTAATTGAAAGAAGCTTTACTTGGACTTCTTCAAGAATAGAAGGTGTAGGAGAAGAAGAGATTTGTGATGATTATCTACTTTTTCATAACAATGCTTTTTCTCAATCAAAAATCCCTTCAAATCTAAAACTTGATTTAGGAGGGCTATATTTATGGAGAGGAACAGGAGAAAGACACATGTGGTCTCCTGAAACAATTTCTTTACTACAAAAAGCATCTACACAAAATGACCAAAAAACATATATGGAATTTGAAGAAGTTGCTAATAAAGATTATTACGGAGACATAAGTATAAGAAACTTGTTAGAAATAGATTATAAAGATTCTAAATCAATTAGTATTGATGAAGTAGAAAATGAATTAGAAATTATTAAAAGATTTGCAACAGGAGCGATATCTCTGGGATCTATTTCTAGAGAAGCACATGAAACTTTAGCAATTGCAATGAATAAAATTGGAGCTAGGTCAAATACAGGAGAAGGCGGTGAGGATGAAATAAGGTTTAAGCCAGATGCAAATGGAGACTCAAGAAATTCTGCAGTCAAACAAGTTGCATCGGGAAGATTTGGGGTAACAACTAACTACTTAGTTAATTCTAAAGATATCCAAATTAAAATGGCGCAAGGAGCAAAACCTGGAGAAGGTGGAGAAATACCTGGACACAAAATTTCAGAATATATTGCTTCTATAAGAAAGACTACTCCTGGAGTAGAACTAATATCCCCTCCTCCTCATCATGACATATATTCTATTGAAGATATGGCTCAATTAATTCATGATTTAAAAAATGTTAATGAAGACGCTAGAATCCATGTCAAACTTGTTTCTGAAGTAGGAGTTGGAATTATTGCAGCCGGAGTATCAAAAGGTAAAGCTGATGTTGTTTTAATATCTGGATTTTCTGGAGGTACAGGTGCTTCTCCATTATCTTCTATTATACACGCTGGCCTTCCTTGGGAGTTAGGTGTTGCTGAGACTCAACAAATTCTTGTAGAGCAAGGACTTAGAGATAGGATTACTATTCAAACTGATGGCCAATTAAAAACTGGAAAAGATGTAGCTATAGCTACTATGCTTGGCGCTGAAGAATGGGGAATAGCAACAGCATCGTTGATTACAATGGGGTGTATTATGCTAAGAAAATGTCATCTAAATACATGCTCTGTGGGTGTAGCAACTCAAGATCCTGAATTAAGAAAATTATTCAAAGGAACACCTGAAGCTGTAGTGAATTATTTTAAATTTATTACTCAAAGTCTTAGAGAAGAAATGGCTAAATTAGGATTTAGAACGGTAAATGAAATGGTTGGAAGAGTTGATAGATTAAAACAAAGAAATGATATAGATCATTGGAAGGCAAAAAAAATAAATCTTTCAAGGATTTTGTATAAGCCTGTAGGAATAGAAGGACAAAAAAACTACCGCACAACATCACAAGATCATCAATTAGATATAGCTTTAGACAATAAAATATTAAAAGAAATCAATTTAGAAAATATATCCTCAAAAAAATATGTGCTTAATTTTAAAATAAATAATATAAACAGGAGCGTTGGGGCATTAATTTCAGGAAAACTTACAAAAAAATATGGTGAAAAAGGAATTCCATACGATAATCTTAGAATAAATTTTGACGGCTCGGCTGGACAAAGTTTTGGGGCATTTTTATCTAAAGGGATTTTCTTTAATCTTAGAGGTGATGCTAATGATTATTTTGGGAAGGGCCTCTCAGGAGGAAAGATAGTAATTAGTCCTTTTAGTAAAAATCCTGATTTTATTCCTGAAGAAAATACAATCATAGGTAATGTAGCTCTTTACGGATCTACAGGAGGAGAGGTTTATATAAACGGTAAAGCAGGAGAAAGATTTTGTGTTAGAAACTCTGCAGCAGAAGCAGTTGTTGAAGGGATTGGGAATCATGGTTGTGAATATATGACTGGAGGTACAGTTGTAGTTTTAGGGGAAGTAGGAAGTAATTTTGGAGCAGGTATGAGTGGTGGTATTGCTTATGTTTATGACCCAAAATCAACTTTCATTCAAAATTTTAACTCTGAACTTTCTGATCTTGAAGAAGTTTTAGTAAAATCTAAAGATGAGGAAAAATTAATAAAATTAATGAAAAATCATATCAAATATACTAAATCTAATGTTGCAGTTAATATAATTAAAAATTGGGATATTGAAATTAAAAATTTTAAAAAAATTATCCCAAGAGATTACGCTAAAATTTTAGATAAAACATTATCTAAGCAAAGAGAAAAAATCAATGGGTAATATTTCAGGTTTTAAAAACCAAAAAAGAAAAACTGAACAAAGAAAGCCAGTTGAAAAAAGAGTACAAGACTGGAAAGAAATTTATGTTCCTTGGACTAAAAAGGAAACTGCAATACAGGCGTCTAGATGTATGGATTGTGGGGTTCCATTTTGTAATAACGGATGCCCTTTAGGAAATTTAATTCCTGAATTTAATGACCTTGTTTATAATCAAGACTGGAAATCTGCATATGAAAGGTTATCTGCAACTAATAATTTTCCGGAATTTACAGGAAGAATATGCCCCGCCCCCTGTGAAGCTTCATGTACATTATCGATAAATAATGACCCTGTATCAATTGAAGTGATTGAGAAAAATATTATTGAGAAAGCTTGGGAGTCTGGATTTGTTAAGCCTGAAATTCCACTTATAAGAACAAATAAAAAAGTAGCTATAATAGGATCGGGGCCTGCTGGACTTGCTGCAGCCCAGCAATTAAATAGAGCTGGACATAATGTTACTGTTTATGAAAGAAGTGAAAATCCAGGTGGACTATTAAGGTATGGTATTCCAGAATTCAAATTAGAAAAAAATATTGTTCAAAGAAGAATTGATTTACTAATCCAAGAAGGAATTGAGTTCAAATGCTCAGTAAATGTAGGAATAGATATTTTAGCTAAAGAATTAAGTAATGAATTTGATGCTATTTGTCTTGCTGGAGGCTCAACTGTTCCAAGAGATTTACCTATAAAGGGAAGAGAGTTAGACGGAATTCATTTTGCTATGGATTTTCTTTCAGAGCAAAATAGATGGAATGATAACCCTCAAGATAGAGAAATAACTGCTAAAAATAAAAATGTAGTAATAATTGGTGGTGGAGATACAGGAGCAGATTGCTTAGGAACTTCCATTAGACAAGGTGCAAAAAGTATTACTCAAATAGAAATCATGCCAGAACCTCCAGAATTTAGGATAAATAATAATCCTTGGCCAGAATGGCCAATGATACTCAGGACTTCTTCAGCTCATGAAGAAGGTGGTAATAGGAAATATAGTATATTAACAGATCATTTCTCAGGAAAAAATAAACTAGAAAAACTTGTTTGTGAAAAAGTTGAATGGGAAAAAAATATGACTACTGGTAAATTTAATATGAAAAAAATAGAGAATAGTAAGTTTGAGATTAAATCAGAATTAGTTCTTTTAGCTATGGGATTTGTTCATCCTCTTCAGGAAGGATTGCTTTCTGACTTAAATATAGAATTTGATGATAGAGGAAATGTTAAAATAGATAGCAATATGATGACAAATATATCTAAAGTATTCTCTTGTGGTGATATGGAAAAAGGTCAATCATTAGTAGTTCATGCAATAGCAAGTGGTAGATCTTGTGCAAAAAAAATTGATACTTTTCTTGAAGGATCATCAAATTTGCCTGATGTAAGAGGGTATTTCAGAAAATTAAACACAAAATAAATTTATGGAATTAAGATGTCTAATATTAAGATATCAATGAATCAAATAAATACTAAAGTTGGCGCTTTAGATTATAATTCTAATAAAATAATTGAAGGTATATACGAAGCAGAATCTAAAAACTCTGATATAGTCTGCTTCCCCGAACTTACAATTACAGGATATCCACCAGAAGATTTAGTATTAAGTAATTTGTTTGTTAAAAATAACATCTTAGCTTTAAAAAAAATCATTAAACATACCAAAAATATTACTGCCATTATAGGTTTTATTGATCAAGACAAAACTGGTATTTACAATTCAGCTGCAATAATTTCTAATCAAAAATTAATTGCAACTTATAGAAAAAACAAGTTGCCAAATTATGGAGTATTTGATGAAAAAAGATATTTTAAGAAAGGTAATGAAATTCTAATTCTTAAAAATAAAGGAATTAAGATAGGTATTAGTATTTGTGAAGATATATGGGAAAATTATGAAGTATGCAAGACAGAGTCAGATTTAGGATGCAATGTTTTAATAAATATTAACGGTTCGCCTTTTGATATAAATAAAAAAAATATAAGAGATTCACATTTGTCTAATGTAGCAAAAGATTGTAATGCTCATTTGATATATATAAACTGCATAGGTGGGCAAGATGATCTTGTTTTTGATGGAAGTTCATCTGTACATAATAATTTAGGAGAAAAAATTTTTTCTCTTCCAAGCTTTGTAGAAAAAAATGAAATTGTTGATATAAATATTTTAGAAATAAAACATGAACAATATTATTCAAATTCAAAAAATGGGTACAAGATCATAGAAAAAAATATCAATTTAAACAATATAAAGACCAGAAAAGTAAAAAAATATACAAATTCTTATTCTGAAGGTTTAGAAGATATATTAAGTGCTTTAGTATTGGGAACAAAAGACTATGCAAAAAAAAATGGTTTTTCTAAATGTTTAATCAGTTTGTCGGGAGGTATTGATTCGGCACTAGTAACAGTAATAGCTACAAAAGCGCTAGGTCCAGAAAATATAAAAGTAGTAAATCTTCCTTCAAAATATTCGTCTGATCACTCGATTTCAGATTCAGAACAACTTTGTGAAAATTTAGAACTAGATCTAATAAATATTCCTATACTTAATACACATAAAGAATTCCTGAAAAGTCTTCAATTTATATTTAAAGATACTGAAGAGAATAATGCTGAAGAAAATTTACAAGCTAGGATAAGAGGAAACTTTATAATGGCTATATCAAATAAATTCTCATGGTTAGTTTTATCTACAGGTAATAAATCAGAAATGGCTACAGGATATGCAACTTTATATGGTGATATGGCCGGAGGCTTTTCTGTATTAAAAGATGTACCAAAAACACTAGTCTACCGACTATCAAACTATATAAATAAAGTTTCAAAAAAAGAAATTATTCCTCAGAATATTATTACTAAATTACCTTCCGCTGAATTGAAATCTGATCAATTTGATAAAGATACTTTACCTGATTATGATGTCTTAGATAAAATTATTGAGTTATATATAGAAGAAAAAAACAGTGTAAATGAAATGTTGAAAAATCAAGAAATTACAAAAAATATTTCAGAATCAAAAGTATTAGAAATTTTAGAGATGATAGATAGAAATGAATATAAAAGACGCCAATCTCCTCCAGGAATAAAAATAACTCCTCTAGCTTTTGGAAGAGATAGAAGATACCCTATAGCAGCTCAATATAAATATACTTATAATAATTTTCCGTCTTCTTAAGTAATTTACATTTATATTATAAAATAATTATATGATAAAAAAATATTTTTCAATAATTTTAATTTTGTTTGTAATTTTAGCCTGTGATAATCAAGACTGGGAGCAAAATTTAGTTACAGAATTATCAAGTGATGAAATTACCAACAGCTTAGAAATACATTATAGAAACATTTTCAATACAACTTCAAAATCTATAGTCCAAATAAATATTTTTTCTCAAGATTCTTATGGAATTCCAACTACAAAAGTTGGTTCAGGGTCAGGATTTATGTGGGATAATCAAGGTCACATTCTAACCAATTATCATGTAATACAAAGTACCTTATCTAATGAATATTCTATTATTATTCGAACTATAAATAATGATGAATTTCCTGCAAAAGTTGTGGGCTGGGACTCTTACTCTGATTTAGCAATAATAAAAATTAATGAATCTTCACTAAATGATGCAACAGGTGTACTTAATAAATTAGAATTATACGATTCAGATTTAATAAATACAGGTGACCTTACAATAGCGATAGGGAATCCATTTGATCAAGAGTTTACTATGACTAAAGGTATTGTGAGTGCTATTGGAAGATCTTTAGATTCAACCTTTACTCCATATAAAATACCAAGTGTTATTCAAACTGATGCTGCTATTAATCCAGGTAATTCAGGAGGACCTTTATTAAACAAGAATGGCCAAGTTATTGGAATTAACACTCAAATCAAGAGTGATTCCAGACAAAACTCAGGTGTTAGTTTTGCAGTACCCATAAATTTAGCTAAAAGAGTAGTCCCTAATATTATTGCAGGAAATAAACATGAGTATTCATACTTAGGAATAAATGCTCTGAATCTTGATTATGGAACAAGAATAAGAGCAAATATAGAAGAAAATTTCAAAGGAGTCTTAATTCTAAATGTTCAGGAAAATGGGCCTGCAAAAAAAAATGGAATTAAAGGTGATTCATCAATAAATAGAAATGGATTAAAATTTGACGGTGATGTGATAACTAAAATAAATAATTATAAAATAAATAGTTTTGAAGACTTAATATCTTACTTAGCACTTAACACAGATCCTGGGGATATAGTACAAATAGAATTAGTAAGAAATTATGAATACTTCACAATAGAAGTGGAATTAAAAGCTAGGCCTAATTAAAACAGACAAGACATGTATATTGCAAAGTTTAGAACATTTGTGCTATATTATGAATATATTAAGATTTGGAGATAAAAAGTGGCAAGAAATAAAAATAATAAAATTGAAAATGGAACATTAGATTTAACTTTAAAGCAAATAGAGAAAAATTACGGAAAAGGTGCAGTAATGCGCATGAGCGAATCATCAGAAATTGATGCTAATATTCAATCAATTCCAACCGGTTCAATAGGGCTAGATATAGCATTAGGAATAGGAGGTTTACCTCGAGGAAGAATAGTAGAAATTTTTGGAACAGAAAGTGCCGGTAAAAGTACTTTAGCTCTTTCTTGCTTAGCTCAAGCACAAAAACAAGGAGGACAAGCTGCATACATAGATGTAGAGCATGCTATGGATCCAGGCTACGCTAAAAAAATTGGAGTTAATAACCAAGAGTTACTGATATCTCAACCAAATTCAGCAGAAGAAGCACTAGAAATTACAGATCATTTAGTAAGCTCTGGAGCATTAAGTATAATAGTAATTGATTCAGTTGCAGCACTTGTTCCTAGATCTGAATTGGAAGGAGAGATGGGAGATTATCATGTAGGTGCGCAAGCAAGATTGATGTCTCAGGCTTTAAGAAAATTAACAGCCACTGTTCATAAAACAAATACTACTTGCGTATTTATAAATCAATTAAGAGAAAAAGTTGGTGTAATTTTTGGGTCCCCCGAAGTAACACCAGGAGGAAGAGCATTAAAATTTTATAGTTCAGTACGAATAGATTTAAGAAGATCAGAGTCAATAAAAATAGGTGAAGATTTAGTTGGAAACAAAGTTAGAGTTAGGGTTGTTAAAAATAAAGTTGCCGCACCATTTAAAAAATCGGAAATGGAAATACTTTATGATGAAGGTATTTCTAAAGAAGGAGAATTGCTGGATATTGGAGTTGAAAAGAATATAGTAGAAAAAAGTGGGTCATTTTATTCATTTGAAGGAGAAAGATTAGGACAAGGAAGAGAATCTGTACGAAAATTTCTTAAAAATAATCCTCAAATCTCTCAAAAAATAGAAGATTTAATAATGAACCCAACAGAGACAGAGAAAACTGATAATCTTGATAATTCGGAAGCTTTAGGATAGAAATAGTCGTTATATAAAAATTTCATGTAAAATCATAATGTGGGAATTTTAATAACAATTATACTATTTGCCTTATTAGGTAGCGCATTTATTAGTGCTTCCGAAGCTTCAATCATAGCCGTAAATAAGGTAAGGATAAAACACCTTGCAGACCAAGGAAATAAAAAAGCTAAAGCTATTGTAAATACCCTAAATCAAAATGAAAAGTTTTTTGGGACATTATTATTATTTGGTAATTTACTAAACATTTTGATAGCAACACTAATAAGTGCTTTGATAATAAACTTATTAGGAAAAGGATCTGTAAATGGTGTAATAATTTCTACTTCAATTTCAACAATTCTTATAGTGACTTTTGGTGAATTAACTCCAAAATCACTTTCAACAAGAATAGCTGATAAATGGTCTCTACAAGTAATAAATATTATTAGAGCAATAATGTATGTTTCTGGGCCTGCAGTATGGACTTTTACGCTTATTCCAAAAATAATAACTAAAACATTTTTAAAAACAAGTATAGAAGATAATCTAGCTGTAACAACAGGTGAATTAAGAAAATTAATTGATATAGGTGAGGAAGAAGGAACAGTTGAATCATCTCAAGGAGAAATGTTAGAAAATATTTTTAGATTTAGTGAAACAGAAATCAAAGATATTATGACACCTAGGCCTGAAATTATTTGGGTAGAAGAAAATATATCTATAAATAATTTTTTAAAAATATATAAAAATTCTCCACATACAAGGTTTCCTGTATGTAAGGGGAATTTAGATGAAATCGTTGGAATAATAAGCGTAAAAGATATCATGCTAAATTTATCTAATGGCAACTTTGATCATTCAAAGCCTATAAGTAATCTGATTAGAGAACCAATGTTTTCTCCTGAAATGAAGATTCTTGATGAATTATTAGAAGAATTTCAAAATACTGGTAACAAAATGACATTAGCAATAGATGAATTCGGTGACATTTCAGGGATATTAACACTTTCAAGATGTATAGAAAAAATAGTTGGTGATGTAGGTGAAGAAGGACAAAGACCTATAAAAAAAATTATTCAATCTGGATCTGATACATACTTAATTGACGCAAGTGTTTCTATAGATGAAATAAATGATGAAATTAAAATTAATATTCCGGAAGGAAGATATGAAACTTTAGCTGGATTTATTATTGATATGTTACAAACAATTCCTGAAATTAATACTAGGACAAATTTTAAAGGGTACAGATTTACAATTTTAGAATTAAAGAAAAATAAAATTTCTAAAGTTCAAATAAGAGTACCTTCAGGACAAGTAAAGAAAAATGTTAATAAACGCTGAACTTATTAAACACTTAAAAACACAAATTCCAAGGAAAATTGTTAATGGTGAAGAAAAAATTATTGTCAGTTATTCTGGAGGTCCAGATTCAAGATTTCTTTTAGAAGTATTATTTAGAATTATTAAGAATCCTGAAAAAAATATAATTGTTTGTCATTTAAATTATAAAATCAGAAATGATGAATCTGATTTTGACGAACAATTAGTTGAAAAAACATGTAATGACATGAATCTAGTTATAGAAAAATTTACTTGTGATCTCAGCAAAGAAAAAAAAGGAATCCAAGAAAAAGCTAGAGATTTAAGATTTGAAGTGTTTTTCAAATTATCAAAAAAATATTCTACTAACTATATATTTTTAGGACATAATCTTGACGATCATGTAGAAACAATATTGTTAAATATTATAAGAGGAACAAATATAAACGGGTTGTATGGGATTAAAAATAAATCAACAATAAAATCTTTAGATACAAAAATTCATATTATACGACCACTTCTAAATTTAAAAAAACAAGATATATCAAAGTATTGTGATGATAATAATTTAGAATTTAGAATAGATTTATCAAATAGCTCAAATAATTATTCAAGAAATTTAATAAGAAATAATATTATTCCTGAGTTTAAAAAAATCAACCCTAAAGTTTTAGAATCTATAGATTCTCTATCAAAAGGGATTAATAATAATTCAAAAGAGAAAATATTAGAGTTAGGAGAGTTTAAAGGTTTATCACTTTATTTAGCTAAAAATACAATCATAGAAAGAATAAACTCTTACTCTAAAAATAATATTTTCCTTAACAAAAAACATCATTTGATGATTGAAAATGTTTTATTACAAAAATCTAAATCTGAAAATTTACCTGAAAATATTATTTTTTTTGAAAACAAAGGAATTTTTTTATTAAAAAAAATCCAAAAAAAAGAAAAAAAAGAATTTATAAATTTTGAAGTTATTATCCCTTCAAAAATTAATTTGCCAACCGGAGAGATTTTAAAAACAAAAATCGTAAATAATCCAAAAAATATTATTAATGATAATAATAATAAAATCTATATAAATGAAAAATATTTTGGGCAAAAACTTTTTATAAGAAGCAGGAAAGAAGGAGATAAAATTTTTCAGATTAACACTAAAACTAAGACTAGAGTAAAGAAAATCTTATCTAACTATAAAAATACGAAAGAAAAAGAAAATGTTCTTATTTTTTCAAGTGAATCTGAAATTATATGGATTTTAGGAATTCGTCAATCATTAGATTCGTACGTTAAACATGATGACAAACAAGCTATAGAAATATCATTATTAAAAAATTCTATTTAACCTAGATGATATATTTATTCCTGATTTTCTACCTCTTCTCGCTATAGGAGAGCCATCTATTTCTTTTATATCGGCTCTAAAATTTATTTTAGCCCCTCTGGCTATATAGTTATCAATAGCAAATCCAGCTACTTTAGATTTTTTAGATACAAAGTTAGAAATATCTTCTGGAGTCATATCTCCGCTCACATATATATCTATATCATTAATACCTTCAGATTCGAGTTTTTGAGATATTTCATCTACTAGGTTGGGTGTAATACCTCCTCTTTCAATAGGAGTTTCAATTCTTATACCTCTTAGTTCTTTTAACGCTTTCCCAACTTGAATAGCTTCTTCTACTTCATCTTTAAATGTATCTATTAAAACAACCCTAGGAACATTTTTCTCCATATGTCTATCAAATGCTAAAGCTGCTCTCACAGTTTCACCCATAATAATTACTAAGGAATGTGGCATAGTACCTGAAGGAGTAGTTTGAGTTAATTTACCACCAATTATAGAACTTACAGCAGAACATCCACCTATATAAGCAGAGTAGTCTACCTGACCAGCAACCGAAGGGTGTACAGATCTTGATGCAAAGCTTACAACAGGTATTCCAGATGAAGCTAATACACAATGATGTGCAGCTGTAGCCCATGATGAGCATGAGGTCAATGTCCCTAACATTGCAGTTTCATAAAGACCAAAATTAGCAAACCTTGATCTAACCCGTAATATAACTTCATTTTCAGAAACTTCATTTCCTTCTTGCAAAGTCCATAGTTCACGGTCCGCTTCAGGCAAAACGTGTTCTAATAAATCTATTATTTGATTTATTCCACAAACAACACCACTATTAACAGATTCAATTTCATAAGTAACAAATGGATTTAAACCTTCATTTCTTAATATATTTAATGTTCTATGATGATATATCTCGGAAGTATCTCCAACAATTACAGATCTATTTAAGGGTTGTTTATCATTATTAGTCATAAGCAGTTAATTATAATATTTTATTTATTAATTTTATTCTAAGTTTTATTAATCCTATTATATCTTCAATAGCAGTAGATATAATATTTACACTTGTATTAGGGTCATCTGTCCATTTTACAGGAAGTTGATAAATACTTAAATTTAAATTTCTAGCTATGATGATAATTTCAGTATCAAAAAACCATTTAGTATTTGTAACCAAATCTAAAACGGTTAGAATTTTAACTCTAGAAAAAGCTTTAAAGCCACATTGCATATCGTCAATCTTACTAAATGGGAAAAAAAGTTTTATTAATAAATTATAAGACCTTGAAGTGAATTCTCTAATTTTTTTTCTCCCAATAACATTAGATCCTTTTGATAATCTTGAGCCTATAGCTATATCGTACTTATCTTTAGCTATAGATTCGATTAAAGGCAGCAAGGAATTTAAATCTGTGGATAAATCAATATCCATATAGCTTACTATGTCTGCATTTGATTTTGCAATAGCATGTTTTATAGCTCTTCCTCTTCCTTTTTGTGAAAGGTATAAATATTTATTTACTATTTTATGTTTAATTAATTCTTCCGAAATAACCTTTGTTTGATCTGTTGAACCATTATCAACAATTGTAATAATGAAATCATATGCTTCAATTTTTGATATGTATGATCTAACTTTATTTAATTGATATTCTAAAGTTTTTGATTCATTCAATACTGGAAATATTAGCTCTATTTTCATATCTAATGAGAAAAATGTCGTCTGTTTGTAAAAATCATACTTATTTTATACTTATCTGCTCTTTCAATTACTTCATCATCTTTTATAGATCCGCCAGGTTGAATAATGGTTTTAATATTATTTTTTGCAGCTATGTCTATACTATCTGGAAAAGGGAAAAAAGCATCTGAAGCCAAAATTGAATTACTGGTTATATAATCTCTGGCACGATTAAGAGCTAAATTAACACTATTGATTCTATTAGGTTGCCCTGATCCGATACCTAAAATTGAGTTACCCTCAGTTATAACTATAGCGTTAGACTTAATAAATTTTGTAGATTGATATGAGAAATTTAAATTCTCAATTAAATCCTCAGAAGGCTTAATTTTAGTTACAAAACTCCAGTTTGATGGTTTATCTAAATCATTATCTTTTTCTTGAAAAAGCAAGCCTCCATTAATTGTTCTAAATTCATATTTTTCTTTAAAAAAATCAGAAGAAAGGAGTCTAACATTTTTTTTCTTTTTTAATATTTCAAAAGCAGGTTTTGAGAAAGAAGGGGCTATAATTACATCGTAGAAGGTTTTTGATATTTCTAAAGCAGTGTCTAATTCCAATTTTGAATTCAAACCTACTATTCCCCCAAAGGCAGAAATAGGATCACCTTTTAAAGCTTGATTATAAGCTTCAAGTTGATTAGTTTGATATGATAAACCACAAGTGTTAGTATGCTTTACAATACTTACACATTTTTCAGGAAAAGCATTTGATGCAGTAAAAGCAGCATCAGCATCTAAATAATTCAAATAAGACATTTCTTTACCATGTAATAATTTAGCATTTGCTACTCCCTTATTATTACTTGTAAATAATCCAGAAGATTGATGAGGATTTTCTCCATATCTTAAATTTTTTACCTTGTATTGCTTAATATAAATAGAATCAGGAATTTTCTGTTCGATATCATTATTATTAAAATAATCAAAAATTTTCAGATCATAATCAGATGTTGTTTTAAAAACTTTTTTTGCTAAATATTTTCTATATGTTGAATCAATTTCTTTTTTTATAAATTTTTCAGAAAATTGTTTATAATCTTTAGGATCAACTAACACTGTTACATTTGAGAAATTTTTAGCAGCGGCTCTTAACATTGCAGGTCCTCCAATATCAATATTTTCAATAATTTCTTCTGGAGAAGAATTTGGATTATTTAAAATTTCTTCAAAAGGATAAAGATTATTTATAACAAAATCAAAAGGAATTATATTAAATATTTTCAAATCAGACAAATGTTTTGGATTTTTAGTATCTGCAAGTATTGCTCCATGAATTTTAGGATGAAGAGTTTTAACTCTTCCCCTAAGAAATTCTTTTTGACCTGTTAATTCTTCAACAGATGTCACATTAATTTCTAAATTTTTTATATAATCTAATGTACCTCCTGTAGAATAAATATCACATCCAGCAGAATCTAATATTTTGCATAGATTATCTAATCCATCTTTATTATAGACACTAATTAATGCTCTCATCCAATCTCCTATTTATCTTATGATTACACTAGATTTTTGATTTAAACTTTTTTCTTGAATTTCACCTAAAATCCAAGAGTTCTTACAACTATTTAATATATTTTTTGAATTAGCTGGATCTACAACAAGAACTAATCCCACACCCATGTTGTATACATCAAACATTTCACTTTCATCAACATTACCATGTTGCATGATATATTTAAACAAATTCGGAACTTCCCATGAATTTTTAAGTATTTTGGCAGAAAGATTATCGTTAAATATTCTAGGTAGATTTTTATACAAACCTCCACCTGTAATATGTGAAATACCTGATATCAAGTTAAAAACTGGATCTATAGTTGTAAGGTATTCTCTATGAGGTTCAGCTAAAAGTTCTCCTAAATTCTTTTCTTCATCATAAACTTTAGAATTTAAAATACTTTGGTCTTCATCTATATTAAAAATTGATCTAACCAGAGAGAATCCATTAGTATGTAATCCACTTGATGGAAGAGCAATAAGAATATCTCCCTGCTTTACATTGTCTTTTGTTTTTAAATTTTCTTCTAAAACATTTCCTACCATAAAACCTACAACATCATAGTCATTTTCATTATAGACACCTGGTAAAGTGGCTGTTTCTCCTCCAATAATTGCACAGTTTACCTTTTGACAAGCCTCTGAAATACCATCTATTATATCTAAAACTACATTTTGATCTAGATTTCCAAAAGCTAAATAATCTAAGAAATACAAAGGATGAGCTCCTTGTGGTATCAAATCATTTATACAATGATTAACTATATCGATTCCCAAATTTTTATGTAGTCCAATTTTTGCAGATACTTTAACTTTTGTACCAACTGAATCTGTTGTGGAAACCATTATAGAATTTTTTTTGAAGTTTTTTGTCGAAAAGAGTCCTCCAAATCCATCAGTGTTATTTATAACATTAGAGTTATGGGTAATATTTATTTTCTCAACAAGTCTATCTTTGATAACATCTGATTTATTTAAATCAACTCCAGCATTTTTATATGTAAATTTTTCTGCCATAATTAATTCTTTTCTTTTATTTTTTCTAAATGAAATTTATCAAAATCTAATTGTACAGGAATTGGATATTCTCCAGTGAAACAAGCTCTACAATACTCATTATCTTTAGATTTTACTGAATCTAATAAATTCTTCATACTTAAAAATCCCAATGTATCTGCACCAATTATTTTTCTTATAGATTCTATTTTAAAGTTATTAGCAATAAGCTCTGAAGATGTTGCCATATCTACTCCAAAAAAGCATGGAGAAATAATCGGTGGAGAAGAAACTCTCATATGAACTTCGGCTGCACCTGCATCTTTTAGCAATTGAAGAACTCTTGAAGTAGTCGTCCCTCTAACAATAGAGTCATCAATAAGGACTATTTTCTTATTTCTTATCACTTCTTTCAAAACATTAAATTTTGCTTTTACTCCCAACTCTCTAATTTTTTGATTAGGTGATATAAATGTTCTTCCTACATATCTATTTCTAATTAGTCCTTCAGTATAAGATATTCCACTTTCCCTAGCATAGCCTATTGCAGCAGGAATTGCTGAATCAGGAACTCCTACTACTATATCTGCATCAGCAGGGTGTTCTTTAGCAAGATTTTCGCCCATTCTTACTCTAGATTCATAGGCAAGTTGACCGTTTAACAAAGAATCAGGCCTTGAAAAATATATTTGTTCAAAGATACACATTTTATGATTTTTAGGTTTAGATGAAAAAACTGAGCTTTTTAATCCATCTTTATTTATTACTATAGTTTCTCCATTTTCGATTTCTCTAACAAATTCAGCTCCTACGTGCGCAAGCGCTGAAGATTCTGAAGCAAGAATCCAAGCATTATCCATTTTCCCTAAACATAATGGCCGAATGCCAAGAGGATCTCTTACTCCAATAAGCTCATCTTTAGTCATGATCACTAAAGAAAAAGCTCCTTTAAGTATTCTCATACAATAATTAGATCTTTCAAGCCAATCTTTTCCAACTGAATTAGCATACATATATGCAATAACTTCAGAATCAGTAGTTGTTTTATAATCTATATCAAAGTAACTTAAATGTGATTTTTTAAGTTCTTTAGAATTAATCAGATTCCCATTATGAGCAAGAGAAATTTGTCCATTAAGACCATTTACTAATAGAGGTTGAGCATTTTCTAATGTGTCGACTCCCGTTGTAGAATACCTAGTATGACCAATTCCTAAGTCCCCTTTAAGTTCAGACATATCAAATTGTTCAAAAACATTTGCTATAAGCCCGAGACCAGTTTTTTTTAAAATTTTAGTGTGGTCTGAGGTTGAAATTCCTGCACTCTCCTGCCCTCTATGTTGTAGAGCGAATAGACCTAAGTAAATAGATTCTGCGACTTCTTCATTGGGATTAAAAATCCCAAATACACCGCATTCTTCTCTTGGAGATTCTATAGCCATTAATTAATATTATTATTTCAGTTGTAACACCTATAACAATAGGTTACATTTTCATGAAGATTTATAAAGTAAAAATATAGTAATTTTCAATCTTTTTAAAACAAAAAAATAATATTTTTTTGTTTTATTAAATTATAATAAAAATAAATATTATGAAAAAATTCATTTTCTCAGCTAGACCTAAACAAATACTAAAAAACACTATATTATTCATCCCTCTTTTTTTTACTTTGAATAACTGGATAAATTTAGATATAAATATAATTCAAGACTTATTTATAAATAGCTTATTTTCATTTTTAGTGTTTATTTGTTGCTCAACTATTGGTTATCAAATGAATGACTTAATAGATAAAAAATTTGATATAAAACATAAAATTAAAAAAAACAGACCGATCGCTAATGGAGAAATTAATAATTTAGAATTATTTTTCTTTATTTCATTATTATTTATTATCGGAATTATTTTTTCTGTTTTAGTAAATAAAAATGTTTTTTTTCTTTATATTCTTTATATTTTTACTAGTTTACTTTATTCAAAGTTTCTTAAAAACATTATCATTTTAGATGTTATTAGCATAACTTTTTTTTATATTATAAGAATGCTTGCAGGAACTTTTGCAATTGGCTATGATGTCTCTGTATGGTTATTTATTCTTACTTTTTTTCTATCCCTTTTTATAATAATAATTAAAAGGATAAGAGAATCTCAAAAAGGTTTAATCTTTAGAAATAAAAATCTAAGTAAGTTTTATTCAAAGCCTTTATTTTTAAAAGTTATTTTTTCGCTATATATAGCAAATATAATTATATATATTTTATACTCAATTTCAGAAATTTTATATGATCATAGAAATTTATTATTCATTATTTCTAGTTTATTTTTTACTCTTGGAATAAGTAGATATTATTTCATAATTCAAAAGAAAAAATCTGGAGATTTCCCTGAAGATATAATAATTAAAGATTTATATATATTGATACTAATAATTTTATTTATAATTTCGTTGTTTATAAGTAAAATTTTAAATTAGAATATTTGAATTAACGCTCTTGAGTCCCCTATATGCTGTACTTTTTGAAGCAATTTTAGAAGCTTTTTCTCCAGCAATTATTAAGTTTTTAGTTTCAAAATAAGTAGCAGAAAAAACTGCCGCATAGATATCTCCTGCACCCAAAGTGTCAATAGTATTAGCTATATGTGCATCTATTTTAAAAGTATTATTTTTATAATAAATAGTTGATCCATTTTTCCCATTAGTAATTACTAATACTTTAGCTAAGTCTAGTAATTCATTTTTAGCAATTTTAGATAAATAAATTTCTTCTTCTGAAAAAAAAATTATGTCAAAAGTTGGTAGTAATTTCATATTAGAAAAATCATATGTTATGTTTTTTTGATTATTTTTTCTAATCCAACCTTGAGGTAAAGATACGAAAAAAGTATCCTCATTATTATTTACAATTTTATTGGTATCAGAAATTTTTATTTCATCCATAACTGGTGTAAAAAAAACTATATCTGAAAGTAATTTTTTATTTGAAATTTGATTTAAATTTAAGATTGAAGCTTTTGATTCTAAAATTTGATATCTTACAGAATTTTTATAATACGTATTAAATTTTGTAGTTGTATTTGAATTATCTATATTGGTAGTAATTTTAGAATCAAAATGATTTATTGAATATTCTTTATCGAAAGAAGAAATGATTTTTATTTTTTCTAATCCAATTAAAGATAAAGTATTAGCAACATAAGCTACAGGACCTCCAGGTTGATAGACCTTGCCATTTAAAATATCTATTGAAGGATTTCCTATAACTAAGGATTTAAACATTTTTAATCTTTAGGGTTTATGATTACTTTTCTTTGTAATCCTTCTCCTTTACTTTGAGTTTCAATTTGATCATTATCAGCAAGTGTCATGTGAACAATTCTTCTATCTGATGCAGACATTGGTTCTAAGCTTATTCTTTTTCCTGTTTGTATCACTTTTTCTGCAGTACTATCTGCAATGGAAGCTACTTTTTCTTTTCTCCTAAGTTTATAGTCTTCAACATCTAGCATCACGTTAGCTCTTTTATCTAGATTCTTACTAGCAATTAATCTAACAAGGTACTCTATAGAAGACAAGGTTTCTCCTCTGCGTCCTATAAGTAGTCCTGAATCTTTACCTTCCAATTCAAAAACTATTGAACCTTCTTCCATTTGGTCTCTAACATACACATCAGTATCTAAGCCAGTAGAGTTTATTATATTACTTAAAATTTTTCCAACAGCTTCTTCAACTTCTGGATCTTTTTCAGTTGGTATATTTTCATCAATTTTTCTTTCTACCTTTTTTTTAGGAAATGATTTTTTTACAATTACTTTTTTTGGCTGAGGTTTATTTTTATTTTGATTTTGATTTCTAGTAACTCTAGGAGTAATAGGTTTTTTTGGGGCTTCATCTTGATCCGAAATAGCATCAACTGGCTGCCCTATTATGTAAACCTCTATTTCAGCTGGATGCCCTCCTAAACCTAAAATACCAGTTCTACCAGTATCAATTATTTTAATTTCTAGGTTTTCTAGGTCTTTTTTTAGAGTTTTTAAGGCTTCTTCTGTTGCCTCTTCTACTGTTTTCCCTTTGAATATCCTTGGATTCATTACTATCCTCCTTATTATTATTTGTTTCTTCTATTTGTGTTTCTTTACTTAGTTTTTGATTATTAAGCTTTTCCAAGTATTCTTCTCTTGATTGATCTGTTCCAAAATATAACTTACCAAACAACATAAGAGGTTGTTTCCCACCTACAAAATATTGGATTATTATTCCCATAAGATTAGAAAAAAATATATATACAGCTAATCCTGCGGGAAATTGCCATGTAAAAATACCAAACATTATAGGCATCATCCACAGCATCATTTGCTGAGTTTGCTGTTGCCTTGGATCTGTGGAAGGAGATGTCGTAAATTTTTGTTGAATAAACATTGATGATCCAACTATTACGGGTAAAGCAAACTGCCATGGTGTAGGAGCAAATTGTACAAAATCTACTAAATCAATACCTAAAAAATTACTATTAAACGGTACTTTAGATATAGAAAAATTCCAAGAGTAAAAATATTTAGAAAGATCTACAAATCCTTCAGGAGAAGAGGGGGCACTTTTTAAAATTGCTCTATATAATCCAATCCAGATTGGCATTTGTATAATTAATGGTCCTAAACACCCAACAGGATTTACTCCCGCTTGTTTATATAAAGCCATTGTTTCTTGCTGAACTTTTTGCTTAGTTTGTGGAGTTTTATTTTTATGTTTTTTTTGGATAGCTTGTAATTGAGGTTGCAACTCTTGCATTTTTTTCATTTGTTTAGTTTGTCTTACAGTTAAAGGTATTAAGACAAACCTAATTAATACTGTAAATGAAATTATAGCAAGACCCAGATTATCTCCAAGTAAATCATAAAGTAATGAAAGACTATTTATCATAGGCTTCATAATTATATTGTTCCAAAACATGCTAAATATATTCAACGTTTTCCTTAATTCTAATCACAAATTTTTTCTTCATTTAAATCTAAACAATAATACATATCTCTGTTTTTTAACTTGAAAAATAACAACTTACTTTTTTGGGTATGAATAATTAAATTACTTTCAGTAATTAATGGAGAGCTATATAACTTTTTATCAGTAGGATATCTACCCAAGCTTGTTCCTAAATCAAAAGGGTCATTATTAATAATTTCTATTCCATTTTTTTCAGTTGGTATTAAAATATAATTATCACTATCAATTTGTAATTTTTTTGGATCACCTACGATTATTTTGTCTATAGAAAAACTTTCTATAATTTCATGTTTTTTTATGTCAATTAAAAAAACATCTCCATTTATAGTAAATACGTAGACTTTATCTAAATAAAATAAGGGACTAGAAATCATCCAGTTTTTAATATTTACACTTAATTTTTCTTGAAAATTATTTATATTGATTGAGTAAAATTCACCAGAAACATCAGAAAAATATATTCTATTTGATGAAAATTGTAATTTGGAATTTATAGCATAGGGTAATTGTATAGAATCAATTAAAATATCGTCATATGAATTACTAGAGAAATCTCTCATTTTATTAGCATCAAACACATATAACATGCCACTTAGGGTTGCTACAAAAACCATATCATTATGTAAATATGTTCCACTCCATATTTCACCAGAAACAGGGATTTTACCTATAATAGATCCTTTACTTTGATCATTTAGAGAAATTAAATATATTTCACTAGTGGTTAGGTCATGATTATTTTCTTTTTGCTTTAGAGAACTAACAAGTAATAAGTCTTTATATATTCCGATTTTGGGACTAATTTTTGAAGGAATATTTTTTTGCCAGACGAGCTCTCCATTAGATTTTTTAAGCTCATAAATCTCTCCTTCGCAGCTTTTACCTTTACAATCAAAGCTAGAGCTTATTACAGAATTTTCGTAGAGAACTGGATCAGAATATGAAGTTCCTTTAGAATCTTTAGGATATATCCAGTTAATACTGGGGATACCATCGTTTGTAATTACATTGTAAAGTTTACCTTCATTAGAAGAAACATACAAACTTTGATTTTCAGAATCTAATATTACATTTGACCAGCCTCCTTGATGCCCAAAGTTTGTACAAGAAATAAATGCAAATAAAATAATCAGAAGAATAAATATATTGAATTTTTTAGGAAATTTTATATATGAAATTTTAAATCTATCCTCAAAAATATTTTTGAATGGAAGTAAAGTGCATTTTCCAAGTCTAATTATAGAAATAAAAACACCTATAAGCACACCTTTTTCTTTTATTACATTTTTAGCATAATCTGAGCAGGTCAAAGAATACGAACATTGAGTGGATACATAAGGTGAAATTGACTCTTTATAAATAAAAAGTGAAAATATTACAGCTTTCTTTATATAAAGCTCAATTGTACTTATGGGAGAATTTATATTTCTCAAATTATTTTCCTATAAATCAAATTTTTTTTCTAAAAAAGATTTATATTTAGAAAAATCAAATTTTTCTATTTTAGGGTTTATGTATATTAATACCCATAAACCATTATTTTCAGAATCATTCAAAAAGTTACTAAATACTTCAGAGAACAAGTGTCTTAGCTGTCTTCTAATTTTATTTCTAAAAACAGCTTTTCCTGTTTTTTTACTAATTTGAAATCCAATCCTAAAATCATTTTTAGTTTTATTCAATGTAGTAATAGTTACTAAATCAAAACTAGATTTTTTACCAAATCTTTTAATTTCTACAAATTCAGCTTTTGAATTTAGGCTTTTAACTTCCAATAGCTTTTTATACAGTAAGTCTTGTTCGACCTTTGTTTCTTCTTCTGGCCAAAACTCTTCTTCCAGTAGCAGATCTCATTCTTGATCTAAAACCGTGTACTCTAGCTCTTCGTCTATTTTTGGGTTGATAAGTTCTTTTTGGCATTTTCTAATTCTTCGATATTATCTTTTATTAATTTAATATTACCAAAAATAATCAAATAAAAAATTGTTTCTTTATTAAAAACATCGATTTAAGAAAGCAATTTATTGAAAATGGAGTTAAAATAGAGTGATACGAATTTCTGGGAGCGCAACTTTGGCTATAGAATCTGGTACTAACTTGAATAGTCAGGAAAACGAGCTTGAGGCTGATCTAGATAACCTAGGTGAAGCTTTTCAATATTATGTCCAAAGCTCTTCAAGAAAACTAACCAACATAGCCCAACAAGAGATTGGCAGAATGGTTCGTTGGCTTGGTTCTGAAAGAAAAATAACAACTATAACACCTGCTGAAGTAGGAATGTATTCTGATGAGTTTGCAAAAAGATCAAGCACTGATTCAGGAGCAAAAAAAGTAGCTGATATTAAAAAATTCCTTGCATTTTTAAGATCAACGGACCTAACACAAACTAACCTCGCTTCTCACCTTAGGATGAAAAAATCTAATGTTGGTAAAATAACAAAAAAATTAGAATCAACCCGAGTCGAGGAAATAAACTTAACTGAAGCTGGTTATAAAGACTATGAGAAAAAATTAAAAGATTTCAAAGCTGAAAGACCATTTCTTGCAGATGAAGTAAGAAGAGCTGCTGCTGATGGAGATATTAGAGAAAATGCCCCACTAGATGCAGCAAGAGAAAAAATTGAAATGGTTAATTCTAAGATTTTTGAAATTGAAGCTATCCTTAAAGTTGCGAATATTATTGATAATAGAGCTGCGGGTGACAGAATTGTAATAGGCTCAAAAGTATCAGTTAAAAATCACGAAAGTGAAAATAACTATGACTATCAATTAGTTGAAGCAAACGAAGCTAACGCATTGATTGGTAAAATATCTAGTGTCTCTCCAGTTGGTTCTGCTATTTTAGGTAGAAGATTAGGAGATGAAGTAACTGTAAGTACTCCTAAAGGAGAACAGGTTTACACAATAGGTTCTATAAAATAAATATTGAATGACCTCTACCAAAGAAAAAACTAATAATCAAATCAAGTCTGATTTAGAAAATGAGCTTAAAAAAAATATTCAAGGGGAGGTAAGATTTGATGATGTTTATCGTCAAATGTACAGTACTGATGGATCAATATACAGTATGACCCCAGTTGGAGTAACTCTTCCAAAAAATGATGATGATGTTACAGCAATTATAGATATTTGTAATAAAAGCAACACAGCAATTTTACCTCGAGGAGGAGGAACAAGTCTTTCTGGGCAAACTGTTAATTCTGCTGTAGTTATAGATTTCTCAAAATACATGAATAATGTAATTGAAATAAATCCTGAAGAAAAATATGTGATAACTCAGCCTGGAATAACTATAGATAACTTAAACCAAAAACTTAAGCATCTAAATCTTCATTTCACTCCAGATCCATCTACAAAATCTAGAGCAAATGTGGGAGGAGCAATGGGAAATAATTCCTGTGGAGCTCATTCTATAATTTACGGAAAAACTGTTGATCAAGTAAGAGAAATGGAAGTTATTCTATCTGATAGTTCTAAAGCTTATTTTGAAGAAGTTTCAGGAAAAGTTCTTGAAGATAAAATTTCTCTTTCAAACCTTGAAGGTAAAATTTATAGAGATGTAATGAGCTTATCTTCAAAATATTATGATGAAATTAAAAATAAATATTCAAAAGTTAATAGAAGGGTTGGTGGTTATAATTTAGATTTATTCCATCCAAACTCCAACAAAATAAACCTTGTAAATATGATGGTTGGATCCGAGGGTACTTTAGCTGCTGTAACAAAAGCAAAGTTAAATCTAGAACCAATTCCTGAGTTTGTAGGTTTAGCAATTCTACACTTCAAAGATTTAATTGAATCTATGGAAGCCACTGTAGCCACACTAGAAGAAGGTCCCGCGGCAGTAGAGCATATTGGGAAAATGATTATTACTCAGGCTAAACAATCTCTAGGTTTTTCTAGAAATCTTGATTTTCTACAAGGTGATCCCACAGACATTTTAGTAGTTGAAATGAACGGAAATTCTCATAATGATGTAAAAGATAAAATAGAAAAATTGTCTAATAAGATGAAAAAATTAAACCTTACTTATGCAATAACAAAAATCTTTGATCCTATTCAACAATCTAAAGTCTGGGCAATGCGACAAGCAGGCTTAGGTTTAATGATGAATATTCCAGGAGATGCAAAACCAATTCCTTTTGTAGAAGATACTGCGGTTTCTCCAGAAAAATTACCTGAATATGTAAAAAGATTTGATGAAATAGTTAGAGCTAATGGTACTGAAGCTGGTTACTATGGGCACGCTGCAGAAGGTTGTCTTCATATCAGACCTACAATTAATTTAAAAAATAATGAAGGCATTGAAAGAATGATCAAAATATCTGATGAAATCTCAGATTTAGTAAAAGAATTTGATGGCTCATTAAGTGGTGAACATGGTGATGGTATAGTTAGGGGAGCTTGGTCTGAAAAAATGTATGGCCCTAAAATCATTGATTCTTTTAGAGAATTAAAAAGTGCATTTGATCCAGAATCTATTATGAATCCTGGTAAAATTTTTGATACTCCTAAAATGGGAGAAAATTTAAGATATGGATCAGCTTATAAATTAAAAAAAATAGATACAGTTCTTGACTTCTCTGTTGAAGGAGGTTTTGAAGGTGCTATAGAAAAATGTATTGGTGTAGGCGCTTGCAGAAAATTAGATGCAGGAGCAATGTGCCCTTCTTATATGGCTACGCGTGAAGAAGTACATTCTACAAGAGGGAGAGCCAATGCTCTAAGAGGTGTTTTGTCAGGATCTCTTAATGAAGATTTCTTAACAAATAAAAAAATGCTTGAAGTTCTAGATCTATGTATAGAATGCAAATCTTGCAAATCTGAATGTCCTGCTAACGTAGATATGGCAAAAATAAAATATGAATTCTTACATAATTACTATAAAAAAAATAAAGTCCCTCTAAGATCTAAATTAGTAGGTAGTGTGCCTAAGTTATATAAGTTAATATCTGGTCCTCAAGCAATTTTATTCAATTTAGTAAATAAAATTCCTTTTTCTAAGATCATTACTGAAAAAATTATTGGAATTGATAGAAGAAGAAAAATGCCTAATATTAGTACTTACACTTTTGAATCTTGGTTTAAAAAAAGAGATATTAATTCATCAAAATCTAGAGGAAAAATACTTTTTTTTCACGATACTCATATTAACTATATTCATCCAGAAGTAGGTAAATCTACAGTAAAAGTATTGGAAGCGGCAGGATATGAGGTTCAGATAGCTGATAGAAAATGTTGTGGAAGAACAATGATTTCTAAAGGTTTGTTAGATGAAGCTAAAAAGAATGTAGATTATAATACTAATCTTCTTTACAAATATGTAGAAAAAGATATTAAAATTGTTGGTGTTGAATCTAGTTGTGTATCTGCGATGCAAGATGAATTTCCAGATCTAGCTGATGATAGATCTAAAGCTAAAGAGATTGCTAAAAATACTTTTACTATACAAGACTTATTAGTTCAAATTCAAAATGATGGAGGGCAACAAATAAAATGGAAATCTTTAAATAAAGATTTATTACTTTTTGTGCATTGTCATGAAAGAGCATTAGATGGAATTGATAATTCACTAGAATCTTTAAATTTGCCTGATAATTTCCAAGCAAAGCTTATTGATGCTGGATGCTGTGGCATGGCTGGTTCTTTTGGAATGGAAAAAGAACACTACGATATTTCAAAAAAAATGGCTAATGATCGACTCATACCGGCTATAAATAATTCAGAAAAAAATCAAGAGATTATAGTTACAGGAATTTCATGTTATGACCAAATCAAAGATCTTTCAAATAAAAACCCTAAATACCTTATTGAGGTGTTAGCTGAAGCTATTGATAGCTAATAATTGTTTGTATTTGCTAACTGCCCACATCCAGCACTAACTTCAATTCCTTTTTCCATTCTCAATGTTGAAGGTACACCAAATTTCCTCAAAATTCTTTGGAAATCTAAAATTACATCTTTATGGGATCTCTTATAATCAGAGTCAATAGTAGGATTTACAGGGATTAAATTCACATGACATAGCATGTTCTCAAGTAATTCACCTAACTTTCTAGCATGCTCAGATGAGTCATTTTGTCCATCTAATAAAACATATTCAAAGAAAATTTTTCTGTTAGTTTTCTCAATATATTTTTTACAAGCATCTATTAACATTTCTATAGGATATCTTTTATTGATAGGAACTGTCTCAGATCTAGTCTTATTATCTGGAGCATGAATAGATACTGCTAAATTAATTTGAATTTCTTCATCAGCAAGTTTTAATATTTCTGGGACCAAACCTACTGTAGAAATAGTAATATTTCTTGCCCCAAAATTAATCCCTAAATCATCATTTAAGGATTTTATAGCCTTGAGCGTACTATCATAATTAGCTAAAGGTTCTCCCATACCCATAAAAACTATATTCTTTACTCCCTTATAAGATTTTTCTGGATTTTTTAATTTTGAATCAAAAAAACCTTTTTTTTCTAATTTTGTATAAAACATAACTTGAGAAATAATTTCACCTGAGGATAATTGTCTCGTAAATCCTTGCTGTCCGGTTGCACAAAAAGTACAACCCAAAGCACATCCTACTTGGCTAGAAATACAAATAGTTTTTCGGGGTTTTCTATGATTATCAGAAGGATAATTCATTAATACTGTTTCAATTACTTTTCCGTCAGGCAATTTAAAAAGACTCTTATAAGTTGATTTATCCTTAGAAACAATACTATTTATCTCAACTAAACTACCTATGTAAAAATTATGAGATAAAAATGAAATCAAATCTGATGAAATATTAGTCATTTCTTCAAATTTATCAACTTGATTTTTATAAAGATATCTCCAAATTTGAGATGTTCTATATGTAGGAAAATTGTTTTTTTCTAAAAGTGAGTTAATTTCTAACTTAGAAAAATTATAAATATCATTCATTTCTAGATCAATTAATGTTTGTTTAACATTAATAAAATATCATATGTTAACATATATAAAAAGAAATAAAACTTCAAAATATGTCAAATAATTTAATCCATCAAATAGATTCTAAAGAAGTAATCATTAATACCGTTGATTTGAGCGTTTCTTATGGTCAAACAAAATCAGTAAGCAATGTCACGTTTAGTGTTCCTAGAAATAAAATTGTTGCTCTTATAGGACCTTCAGGATGTGGGAAAAGTACCTTAATAAGATGCTTTAATAGGATGAATGATTTGATCCCAGCAGCAAAAGTGTCAGGCTTAGTTGAGTATAACGGAAATTCAATTTATTCTGAACAAGCAGATCCTACTGATATTAGATTTAAAATTGGAATGGTTTTTCAAAAACCTAACCCTTTTCCAAAAACTATATTTGACAATGTAGCTTTTGGCCCCAGAATTAATGGCTTTCCTAAAAAAGATATCGAAGAAATAGTTTTTAACTCTTTGAAAAAATCTGCTTTGTGGGATGAAGTAAAGGACAGATTAAATCATAACGGGCTAGATCTTTCTGGAGGACAACAACAAAGATTATGCATAGCTAGGGCACTAGCAGTTAATCCTGAGATAATATTAATGGATGAACCCGCATCAGCTTTAGATCCTATATCAACTTCAAAGCTAGAAGATTTAATACAAACTTTATCTAAAAACGTCACAATAATTATAGTAACTCATAATATGCAACAAGCAACTAGAATTTGTGATTACGCTGCAGTAATGATGGCAGGTCAAGAAAGGATTGGAGAGCTAATAGAATACGGTACTAACGATTCTGTTTTTGGGAATCCAAAAGATAAAAGAACTGAAGATTATGTTACAGGAAGGATAGGCTAATAATGTTAAGGAAAGAATTCTCTAGTGAATTAGAAAGACTTGAAATAGAAATTAAGTTAATGGCTTCACATGTTGAAAACTCTATAGAAAAATCTATACATTCACTACTAGAGCAAGATATGAATCTTGCAGATAAAGTTATTTCAGGAGATGACATAATTGATGATATGGGTGCTGAACTTGAAGATTTGTGTATTAATTTGATTAGAAGACAAGCTCCTTTAGCTGGAGATCTAAGAGAAATAGTTTCATGCATGTATGTTATTGAAGAATTAGAACGTATTGGAGACTACGCTGAAGGTATAGCTATATTAACAAAAAGAATTGGAATAATACCACTTCCAACAGACTTAGTTATTATTCCTCAAATGAGTATTAAGTCCATAGAAATGCTTAGGCTAAGCACAGAAACTTTCTTGATTAAGAATCCTGAAGATGTTAAATCTAGGTATAAACAACTCAAATTAGATGATAAGAAAATTGGCAATTTAAGTAAAGACGTACGAACTGCATTAATTGAACTAATGAAAAGAAAACCTACCGAAATAGAACGTGCAACATATTTACTATGGGTAGCTCATAATCTAGAAAGAATTACCGATAGATCAATAAATATTGTAGAAAGGTCTATGTTTTTAGTAGGAAACTAGTTTGACATAGAAGTCTCCTTAAACCACAAAATGCCTTAGAGAATGTTAAGCCACTCTTTAAGTCATTTTATGTTTGAGAGGTAGTAGAGGAAAGAGGGAGGTAGTTACTCTCCTCTAAGTATATAAATCAGTTCTGCATAGAAACTAATTGGGATCTCTTTATTATACTTTGGTTTCTTAAATCTAATACAAATTTTTGCTTATCAGTATTTTCTTTTGTAAGAACTCTATGCACTGTTCTTGTCGAAATCTTAAGTATTTCAGCAATTTTTTTATTACTCAAATTAGTTTTTTTCATACTAAATATTAGAGTATTTCTATTAATTTTAGATTTAGAGGTATCCAATATGGGGTCGTCATATTTACAAAGAGGCAAAGAACAATTTAAGCAACTATTAGAATATTCACACCCATCATCATAAATAGCTTCTTTGTTTGAAAGAGTATTATCTTCAATCATCGTCATGTTTTTCCTCCTTATGCGTGACTACAATTTTCAGAAATATAAAAATATTGCTGAGAATATTTATTTTTAATAATATTTAGCTTAACTAAAGCATCAGTTTTTTTTGTATTTTGTTCTTCTAGACCTATATTTTCAAGTAATAAAAATTTAGATTTATTATTTACTTGATTAGAAAATAAATATTTAGAATTATCATAAGAAACTTCGTTATGGTTTTTAGAAAAAAGAAAATTAAAATTCTTAAATTCATTTATTTTATTTATCATTTTTAGAACACCAGGATAAAGACATTCAATTATAGAAGAACTAAACACTGCTGAAACAGCACCTTCTTGTTTCCCTTTAACAAGAGTCCAAATACGTAAATCATTCATCATATCATGCCAACAATAAAAGCATTCTATACCTATTTCATATTCACATTTATTTTTGTTTATTATATTTGAAGCTATAGATCTTATTAAACTATTATCATTTAAATTAGATATATTTGTTTTATCAATAGTCTCTGAAAATTTTGTAATCATAAATACTCCTTAATTAGAACATATGTTCATATTAGAACACTTGTTCTAATTAAGTCAAGCGTATTAATTACGAGATAATTAGGTTTTGATTAAACTTATGGAGCCGGAGGTTTTGGAAGCAATTTCAATAATTGTTCAACAGGTATTCCTAAAGCCTGAGCAGCTGATTCATAATTAGGAGGAGGTCCTCCTAGCGCAGCTACAAGCTCCTCAATAGATATTCCTAAAGCCTTAGCAATTGAAGTAAGATCAGGAGGAGTTCTTCCTGGACCTCTTCGACCGGGGACTTCTGCCCGTGGACCTTGCCCGTCTATAATTTCTTCATAATTTGATTCATTTGGTATCCCGTGATAGCAAAGTAGAAAGTAAGGAAATCCTATTTGATCATTCCCATTTCTAATTGTACTGACATAGTGATATATACCATCAGGAACTTCAGGAGTTGAGCTAGATAATCCATTACACTCATCTGTATCTCCCAGTCCTTCAACAAATTCCCAATCGTCTATTCCGTTATATCCATCAGCCCCTTTTTTTAACCTATAACTAGAAGTTATTTCTATTACATTTTTATACGAATCCCAACCATAAGGTCCATAAATAGGGAATCCATCAAATGCAAATCCAATTACAGGAGAATGTTCGTCTGGATTTAAGTTTTTTGTGTGATCCCAGTCTTCCCAATCTAAACCTTCTCTTTCTGGATGCCAATGTAAACAATTAGCATCAAAATGATAATGAAAATAAGCACCAGCAGAATGTCCTCCACATAATCCTAATTGAATTTCTTGTCTATCTTCCTCAAAATAATCAAAATGTAATGCAACGGCATCTCCTCCAGGACCTTCTTCTGGTCCAAAAATAGGTACTCCTGTTACAGTTATTGCAATAGCACCTCTATCAGGCGCCATTATGATTTCTTCTGAAAATTTTGGAGATGTAGGAATAATCCATTGGTAATCATTTTCTTCAGCACAACAACCTAGTTTAGATTCAAAATCATGATTAGGTATTCCCGTGCTAGTTACAATGACAGAATCATCTGTCATTTCTATTTCCACAAAGCATTTCCACATTTCCTCAGAAGATGTGGATAAATCATCAAATCTTTCTTCTTTATCACCTGTGCATAACCAAGCATTGGTATACAAAGCATTGCTATTATTATTTTGAATCTCTTGTTGAGAGAATTCAGGTAAAGATGTTTTGTTTAGCAGTGATAATCCATTTATTAATGTTGAAGCATTAAGAGAAACTGAAATATCAAAATCTAATTCCAGAGTGATATTATCTTCAACACTAATAATAAAAAATAGGTTTGGAATATTCATATCAAAATCACTAAAAGGAAAAGATATGCTTGCATTTCCTTTAATTGATCCTAGTTCTGTTTTTGCTTCCACATCCCATGTTTTAGATTTTGTAACTCCATGCATAGTAAGATCGCCAATCATTTGAAATTTAATTTCATTTTCGGTCAAATTAGTTAAGTCCGAAATATCTAGATTTTTAAAATCTTTTACTAAAAAATAAGCATCAGGAAATTTATCTGTTTCAAGTGAATTACCTCTCAAATAATCATCTCTCCTTGATTCATCGCTTTTAATGGATGATAAATTAATATGAATCATAGAATCTGAAGTAGGCTTCCCATTGTTATCAATAAAAATACTACCTGAAATTTCTTGAGTATACCCAACCGCATCAATTGGATAAGAAAGTCTTGCCAATTGTTCAGTAACTCTATAATTTGCACGAATATAATTATCAGAATCAGAATTGAAATCTATTTGAATTAAATTTCCTCCATCATTAGACATTGGGAGTTCTTTTTTTTCATCAATAGATTTATTTTCACCATCAGTAGTAGGTGAAGAAATCATGCTTGGAGTTGAAGTTGAATTAGTTACAGAAGTATCTATAATAGTTGCAGGTTTACTTTCGTTTTCATTCACTAGATTTTCCTCAGAGTTTCCACAAGAAACAATAAAAAAAATAGTAAATAACAATACCAAAATAGTTTGGTTCTTATTAAATATCTTTAGCATTTTATCCCTTAATTCATTTTGTGATTATTTTATAGATTAATTGTATCTGTTTATTATGAAGAGATTATGAAGATTACTTGATATAAAAATTGTTTATTATAGATAGATTATGAAGCTTTTGTAGATAAGAAATATTAATAGTCTAAAAAATAAAAATGTATTATATTTCAGACTATTAATATGTTGTTTTTTTTATTAATACTAGTAACTTAATGCTGTTGTAAAATATAAATAAGATATGAATAAAAATAATAAAATTAAAAATATAAGCTTTATTTCAGATCAAAATGTATGGGGGGTTTCAGAATGGAACCTTTTAGAAGAAACTGTTAGGAATAAAATATCAAATGCCCATTATGAGAGCAAAGCATTTAATATTGGTAAAAAAATGGGTAAAAAAATTTTAAAAAATTATAGTAATAGTTTTTTTACAGTTACAAGATTTTTACCTAAAGACAAAAGAGACTTAGTTGAAATAATTTATGCATCAGTTAGGTATCCAGATGAAATTGTTGATACATTTGATTTAAATTCCAAAGATAAAAATATTTTGTTAGATAATTGGAAAGAAAAATTTTTAGAATCAAAAAAATACTCTTCAATAATAGATTCAGTTAAAGCGGGTATTCCTCCAATAATTTCTTGTTACAGAAAGGCTGCATCAAGTACGAACATACCTGATGAATATTATTTGTCTTTTATTGAAGCAATGAGAAAAGACATTGAAATTTCTGAATATAAAAATATGGAAAAATTAATTGAGGATTACGTATATGGGTCAGCAATTGTAGTAGGTTATTTCTTAGCATATATTTATGGCCCGAATAAAAATTATACTGTTAATGATTTATTAACTCCATCAAAAGATTTAGGAATTGCACTTCAGCTTACTAACTTTGCTAGAGATGTTTATGAAGATTATTATAGAGGAAGATTCTATGCTCCAAGTAATTTATCAGAAAGGCCAAAAAATAAGATTGAACTTGAAGATTATGTTTTCAAATCTAGAAAAATTTTATCTGCTGAAGCAGAACTTTGGTACAGTAAAGCAGAAAAAGGTATGAATTATTTTTCTCCAGACAGCCAAATTGCCATAAAAACTTGCTTAGAGTTATTTAGAAAATTGAATAAAAAAATTCTGACTAAAGAAATGCCAATAGATTATAGATATAGTTTATCTATGAAAGAAAAATTGTCTTTCATACCTATTAAAAAATTCTGGAAACTTTCACTTCTATATTTTTAATGAAAATGAAAAAAAAATCAAAAGTAATAATTATCGGTGGAGGTATAGGTGGATTATCTTTAGCACCTTTATTATCAATAAATAACTATGATGTAGAAATATTTGAAAGTGAGCAGACTTTAGGAGGTAGAGCAAATATTATAAAACAAGATGGTTTTACTTTTGATACTGGTCCTTCTTTATTAAATTATCCTTGGGTCTACGAAGATTATTTTTCTAAATTTGGTAAAAATTTCTATGATTATGTTGAACTAGTTAAAGTTGATCCTGCTGTAAATTTCTTATGGAAAGATAATACTAATTTTCAGTTAAGTTCGGATTTAAATATTTTATCAAATGAGGTATCAAAATTTTCTGAAAAAGATAGATACGGATTAATTGAGTTCTTTAAAAATAGTCAAAAAAAATATGATCTTGCATTTAAACATTTAGTCACAAAAAACTCAAGTAATATATTTTCGTGGTTAAAAAATACAGGGATTAAAAACTTATTTAATTTAGGGATTTTAAATAATATGCACTCTGAAATTGGAAAATATTTTGAAGAAGAAAAAGTGATTGATGCATTCAGCTCATACAGTATGTATCTAGGAGATTCACCATATAAATTGCCAGGATTTTTTAGTATTTTACCTTTTGGAGAACTTCAATATGGCTTATGGATGCCAAAAGGAGGAATGTATGGATTAGTAGAAGGATTAATAAAATTAAATAAAGAAAGTAATGTAAAAATTAATACTAATAGTAAAATTAAAAAAATTATTACTAAAAAAAATAAAGTAGTTGGAGTTTTACTAGAGAATAATAAAGAGGTTTTTTCTGACTTAGTAGTCTCAAATGCAGATTCTGGTTCAACTTATAAATACTTACTAGGAGATAAAGTTAAAACTAAAAAATATAAAATGACTCCTGCTGTATATACTTTTTATTGGGCTATAAATAAAGAAATAGATTCAATGACTCACCATACAATTTTTTTACCAGAAAATTTAAAAAAAACATTTAATGAGCTTTTTAAGGAAAATAAAATACCAGAAGATCTCCCTTTTTATATTTCCGTTCCTTCTCAAACTGATAAAAGTTTAGCTCCAAAAGGTAAATCTAGCGTATTTGTACTAGTTCCATGTCCTGTAATATCTAAATCAACAAATAAATATGATAAAAAAACTTTAGATCAAATTAAAGATAAAATTTTTGAAAGAATACAAATTCAAAATATTAATCTTGCTAAAAGTGATATTATTTTTGAAAAAATCTGGAGCCCAGATGATTGGGGTAGGAAATTTAATTTGTATGATGGTTCAGCATTTGGCCCTTCGCATAATTTTTTTCAAATTGGCCCGTTTAGAGAATCGAATAAATCAAAAAAATTTGAGAATCTGTTTTTTGTAGGAGCTTCTACTACTCCAGGTACAGGAGTTCCAATGTGTGTATTGAGTTCTCAAATGACTTTAGAAAAAATCCTATCAAGCAAAACATATGTTTAATGTTTTTATAATAATTATTAATTTTTTTATCTTTTATTCTATTTTTATTTGTTTGGTAAATTTATTTTGGAAAAAAAAATATAAATATATAAAAAATAATGAATCTTTATCAATTCTCATACCAGCCCGAAATGAAGAAAAAAATATTTCAAAATGTCTAAGTTCAATTATTAAAAGTGGAACAAGTTTTAATGAAATATTAATATACAATGATCATTCTACAGATAAAACTGAAGAAGAAATATTGAAATTTACAAAAAATGACAAAAGAATAAAAATAGCCCAAACAAAAAAGCTAGAAAAAGGATGGATTGGTAAATCTTTTGCCTGTTATCAATTAGGCCTTCAATCAAATTTTAATTGGATTGTATTTTTAGATGCAGATACTGAAGTAACTGGAAAGTTAGAAAATTTAATTTCTTTAGCAAAAAAAAATAAACTAAGTATGCTCTCAGCTTGGCCAAAAATAAAAATGGATTCTTTTTCAGAATTTTTTTTTATGCCTCTTTTAAATTTTGTAGTTTTTACACTTTGTCCTATGGTGTTCGCAAAAGATTTAAAATCAGAAAATTTGGGAATTGCTCATGGAGCTTGTATTTTATTTAATAAAAAAACATACATTCAAAAAGGAGGGCATCAACTAGTAAAAAATGATTTATTTGAAGATACAAGATTAGCTAGAATTTGGAGAAATCAAAAAGAAAGAACCTATTGCATTGATGGATCTAATATAATTTCAGTCAAAATGTATAGCTCTTTTTTTTCCATATGGAATGGATTTAAGAAAAATTACTATCCAAGCTTTAGTAATGATTATTCATTTATAATTTTTCAACTAGTTTTTTTTGTAAGTTATGTATTTTTACCATTTTTTTTGATTTTTCTTCTTGTTTTTGATTCAATAGATCCTCTAAAAATTTTTTTATTAGTAATGAGTTTTTTACCAAGATTGATAATTAATATTAAGTTTCAATATAACTTTATCCTTATTATTTTTCATCCCATTATAGTTTTAGTAATGTTATTTTTAGGATTTAATTCTTGGTGGAGTTTTAAGTTTGGTAAAGGATTAATGTGGAAAGATAGAATTTATGAAAAATAAGAAAAGAGTTCTCATAATTGGAGGGGGGTTAGGAGGTATAGCTACAGCAATTGGATTAGCTAAAAGTAATTTTGAAATAATTATTGTTGAAAAAAATTCTAACTTAGGCGGAAAAATGAATGTATTAGAAAAAGATGGTTTTAAATTTGATACAGGACCTTCTTTAATTACTTTACCAAGTGTCTTTGAAGAACTATATAAATGTTTAGGAGAAGACCTAAATAATCATATTGAATTAATAAAAGTAAATCCTTTATTTAAATATATGTTTGATTCAGGAGAAGAATTATTATACTCTTCTGATCTTAGTGAATTAGAAAAATTATTTAATGATAATGAAAAAACAGGAAATAAGAAGTTTTATAATTTTATTTCTCAATCGTCTAAGCTTTTCCGTCTTTCAGAAAAAACTTTTTTTAAAAAAGAATTATTTAGTACCCCAAAATTTACAGATTTAATGTTTTTTTTCAAATCTCCATTCAAGTTATTTTTTCAAAACTATGGAAAATTAATTGATGACACTTTTAAAAATAAAAATTTAAGAAAAATATTCAATCGCTATCCTACATATGTTGGATCCTCCCCTTATAAATCAAGTTCTATTCTTTCAATAATACCTTTTATGGAATTATCATTTGGCGCTTGGTATATAAAAGGTGGATTATATAAACTTATTGAGTCTTTAGAAAATCTTATGATATCCAATAATATAGAAATTAAAAAAAATAAGAAAGTTACATCTATAAATCATGAAGATGGGAAAATCAAATCAGTTACTTTAAATGATGGTGAAAAAATTCAAACTGAAATTATAGTCAGCAATGTAGATCCCTTAATTACTAAAAGTATGCTGGATAAAAAATATGAAATATTAAATAAAAATCTATCTATGTCGGGGTTAGTTTTTCTGGTAGGAATAAATAAAAAAATCCCTGAACTTTTACATCATAATGTTATCTTTTCAGATGATTATAAAAAAGAATTTCAAGAAATATTTGATTACGGTAAATTCCCATCTGATCCTACTGTGTATATAAATTGTCCTACTAAAACAGACCCTTCTTTAGCACCTAATAACTCTGAAAGCATTTTTTTAATGTGTAATAGCCCATCTACAAAAGAGAATTGGAATGAAGATTTAATAAGAAAATCATTAGTAAAAGTAAGAAATAGTTTAGCTAAACATAATTTAGAAAAAATTATTGATGATGCAAAATTTATTGAATCAATTACTCCTAATGATATAGAAAAAAAATTTGCTGCTCCTTTTGGATCAATTTATGGAAAAGTTTCTCATGGAATAAAAGGGACTGTTTTTAGGCATCCTAATAAGGATAGGAGTATCAAAGGTCTATATTATGTTGGAGGAGGAGTACATCCTGGGGGAGGAACCCCTACAGTTATAATGTCAGGGAATATAGTTAGTAAAAAAATATTAAATGATTATGAAAATAAATTATAAATTATTACCCAAACTTTCAATTATATTATTTTTTATAATTTTATTTTTTGGAGGAATATTTTCTGAATTAGGTTTAGTGTCTAACCCTCCAAATTGGGCCCCAAACTTATTCATGCTATTCGGTAGTTTGATAATTCTTATGTGTTCAAAAAAGAAGTTGATATATACACTTTTATTTATTGGTATATTAGGCTTCATCTATGAAGTAGTTGGAATAAAATATGGATTTCTATTTGGCGGTTATGAGTATTCAAATGTTTTTAACATACAACTTTTTTCAGTACCTTTAGTTATGATTTCAGCTTGGATAATTGTGGTTACATTTACTCTAAGTATCATACAAAATTTTGACAAGAAGTATGCGCCTATTTTAGGAGCTATAATTATGGTAATACTAGATTTAGTCATAGACCCAATCGCTGTACACGTTCTTAAAATTTGGGTATGGGAAGATTCTGGGTTTTATTATAATATACCTTTACATAATTTTTTAGGATGGTTTTTTTTATCAATCCCAATAATTTACATAATGAATTTTATTGAATATAGAATTGATGATATAAGTCGTATAATTTCAGTATCAATTATAGGTTTTTTTTCAATAATTGGTCTAATGAATGATATTTACTTAGCCAGTTGTATTGGTTTGATAATAATTTTGCTAAATATTTTTTTTTATCAAAAACAAAAAAAGTAAGTGATGTATGAAAAAAAATAAAATCAAAGTACTTATTTTTGATGTGTTTGGTACAGTAGTGGACTGGAGATCAAGTATTGTTAATGGTCTAAAAGAATTATTACCGATTGATATGAAAGATGATGAACTTGAATCTTTTGCTATAGAATGGCGAAAAGGATACACTGAGTTTATTTCAGATTTTAATAAAGGGCTAAACGATTGGATGAATGTCGATGATATACATCTGAAAAAACTTACTGAAATATTAGAATCTAAAAATATTCTAAATTTATTAGATAAAAATCAAATATCTGAAATTAATTTACTGTGGCATAAGCTGAATCCTTGGAAAGATACTGTTGAAGGTTTAAAACTGCTAAAAACAAATTATTCTATAGGTACATTGTCAAATGGTAATTTTTCATTACTTCTAAATATGAGTAAACACTCAAATCTAATGTGGGATTTTATTTTTTCAGGAGATATTTTTCTAGCTTATAAACCTAATAAATTTGTTTATAAGCATGCCTGTAAACTTTTAGATCTTAATCCTAATGAAGTAGCTTTAGTTGCAGCTCATGAAAATGATTTAATAGCAGCAAGCAAAGTTGGTCTTAAAACGGCTTATGTAGATAGACCTTTAGAATATTCAAATAATATTAGTAACAAAGATATTAAAAAATTTGATATAAATGCAAAAAATTTCATCGATTTATATGAAAAATTACAATTGTCCACTAATTAAGTGGACAATTATAAAACTATTTGATAATTTAGTTCTTGGTGGTTGTAAAGTTAGATTAATAAGACATTAAATAAATTGCTTAAATTAATATTTTTACAGACGATAAAATTTTAAAGGTTCATAAATTTTTTGGTCAATTATAAAAAACGAAAGGTAAAAAAAATGAAAAAAATTGTTTTATCAATTTCATCTATACTAATAATTAGTATTATGGCATGCTCAAGTAGTACAAAAGGTGAAACGGTAGTTCAGAATAATGATATAGAAATCACAAAAAGTAATGTAAATGTTTCTATGAAAGAATGGGACGTAAATGTTGATCCAAATTATAAAATGGGTAAACATATTAAACCAGGACAAGTAACACTAACCCTTGTAAATGAAGGAATGTTAGAGCATAATTTAGTACTTTTAAATAATGCTATACACGAAGATTTAGAACTAACATCTGAAGCAACCATGGCTGATGAAAGTAAGTTAGATATCTTAGGTAAAATTGAAGGATTACAACCTGGAGAAACAGGAGAATTAGTAATCGAAGATTTGCCTGCAGGAACTTATGCTTTTATTTGTAATACAGCAGGTCACTATTCAGAAGGAATGGTTTATAAATTTATATCTAGATAATTATTTAGCTATAGATTGAATTTTTATCAAAAGGATACATATTTTTTCTAATATTTTTATAATTAAAAAAATTCAAATCAGAAGTAGTCACACCTGGTGAATTTACTAATAATATTTCAGAAGCAATAGGTTGATACGCTGGTCTTGGTGAGACTACCCCTTTAGCTATAATGATTTTAAAAGACTCAGGCTTTATTTTGTTATAGTACATTTGGTTAATAGAAGTATTACCTCCTCGATTAGATGTAAGTAAAATTGTATTTCCATTATTTGTTTTTAGCACAACAGATTTCCCATCGTTAAAAAACTTAAATCCAGCATGAGTTGCACCCTCATCGCTATATTTACCATCTGTAATATTACAAATTTCTGCAGTTACTTCAATTGGATTACCATGTAAATAATCGCTTTTACCTCCAACTTTTAAATTTATTGAATCACCTATATTTTGGGAAAGACATTTATTAACTGATTCTGGATCATATAAAGTTTGTAAAATATTATTTATTTTTAATTTTATCGCTCGATCCATTATATGAGTAGAGTCAGCTGAGCTACCTCCTCCAATATTATCTCCAACATCCATTAATACTATTGGACCGAAATTAGAATGGTTACTTTTTTCTATATCATCTAAAGCTGTTCCGTTTTTTGCCATTCTATTTTTATCACCACTTAATTTAGGTCCTTTGTAATTTTTTAGAGCATGATTTAAAGCATCGTCTATAGACCATACAGTTTCATTTAAGTCTTCTTTTTTACTCCAGCCAAAAAGACTCATTTTTTTTGATAATGTATCAGCTAACTTTTTATCGTTATCTGTAATTGTTATCCAACTCATACCCATTTTTTCTACATCAGAATAAGGATATCCTTCAGCTATTGAAGTATCAAGAACTTTATTTTCTTTAGCTATATTATTACTTTGATCAACTAATTCTTTCATGGGGCTTTGACCTGTAAATTGTTTAACTATATTAACTAAAAGTGGAGGGCAAGAAATTGATTGCTTTGGTGTAATTTCCCCTATAATAGTTTTATAAATTAACTCTGCACATTTATATCCACGAACTTTTGCATCAAGGTGAGGGTTTGTTTTCCAAACTACACAAATATCTGTCTGGTCAATTATTTCTTGTGAAACATTTGCGTGCATATCTAATGTTATACCTATAGGAATATCTCCAACAATAGATCTAATAGATTTACAAAATTCTCCATCCATATCATTAAATCCTTCAGCTACAGCTGCTCCATGATTAGAAATTAGAATTCCATCCCAAGGGCCTTCATTTTCTAGCATCTGAAAAATTTCACTTGATAATTTTTTATATGCATCAGAAGTTATGGTCCCTATTGGTCCTGTTTGAGCAAATAATAAAGGGACTAGTTCAAAATTTAAATCTTTTGACGCATCAATATACCCTGCAATTGTATAATTAGAATCTTTAAATTTTTTAAATATTTTTTCATTTCTTTCTATTCCATAATTTTCAAACTCTTTGTATGTAGCGGGAATACTAGAAAAAGTATTTGTTTCGTGAGAAATGCCGAAAGTTGCGATCTTCATTTTTATTTTTTTATTTAATTATTAGTTGAAATATAATATATGAAGAAAATATTGCAACCTTAGGTATTATAATTATAGTAAAAAGTTAGGGAGTAAAAATGGCTGGTAAAAAAGAAAGTGTTTCATTTGATATACAAAAAGATATAATACAGATGCTAGAAAAAGCAAGTAAAAAATATAATCTAGCTAGCGTTGATAAAGCAATGAGATGTATTTTAGATTACGTGGCTACTGACGGAGATTGGGATGATATTTTTAATACAAGAAGATGTTTAAGGTGTGGAGGTAAAGCTGGATGGAAAGAGAATTGAAACTTGGCGCCCCTGAGATGACTCGAACATCCGACACCCGGTTTAGGAAACCAGTACTCTATCCACTGAGCTACAGGGGCATAATATAATTGTACCAATTCCGTATAATTACTTTTATAAAAGTTTAATTTAAAAACAATTTTTCTATAAAATTATTCATTTATTTGAGATTTTATCTTCTAAATCTTCGTATCATAATATAAATTTAATTTAATCTTTGGAGATTTTATGTTTGATCTAATAATTAAAAACGGAACAATTATTGACGGTACAAACAAACCCAAATATAAGTCAGATATATTTATTAATAATAATAAAATTTCTAAAATTGGATTCATTCCAAATGCTTTAGCAAATAAAATAATTGATGCATCAAATCTTATAATTTCTCCAGGGTTTATAGACATCCATACTCATTCAGACATTTCAGTAATAAACGATCCTTATAATGAAAGTAAAATATATCAAGGAGTAACTACTGAAGTTACAGGTAACTGCAGTTATTCACCTTTTCCTTCAGGAAATAATAATCCAAATACCATAAGGGATGGCTTATGGGAAAAGAGAGGAAATGCTGATGATCCTAAAACAAAATGGAGCTGGAACACATTTGATGAATACGCTAATTTTATTGAGAAAAAAGGAACTAGTATAAACATTGCCCCTCAATTAGGTTATGCTGCTTTACAAGTTGCTTCAGGTGCAATAGAAAATAGACCTGCAACAGATACTGAAATGGCTAAAATGAAGATGTTAGCTAATGAATCAATTGAACAGGGAGCTTTTTCTCTATCTACAGGATTATCCGTCCCGCCTTCTGCATTTGCTTCAACTGATGAAATTATAGAAATTTGTAAATCCATATCTCATTATGAAGGAATTTATTATGTCACCCATGCTAGAGAAGGGGCAGGTAAACATTTATCTAAAATAGAAGAAGCTGTAGAAATAGGTAAGAAAAGTGATATTTCTGTTCAATTTTCTCATCTAGCAATAACCGATTGGAGATATTATGGAGATGGACCCAAAATGCATAAGATTTTTGAGGATGCAGAAAGCTCAGGGCTAGATATAACTTATGATATGTATCCATACACGGCAGCAGGAGCAGGTCTAGATCAAACAATGCCATTATGGTCTCATTCAGGAGGAATTGAAAAGTTTTTAGAACGACTAAGGAATCCCAAATTAAGACAAAAAATCAAATCAGAAATAACCAAAGGTATTGACGGACTGCCTCAAAGATGGGAAACAATAGTTATTTCATCCGTTAAAAATCCAGATAATCAAGATTTAATTGGACTTTCAATAAAAGAAATTGCTAAATTAAGAAGTGTAGATGAAAGTGAAACTATCCTCCAACTTACTGAAGAAGATCAAGCAGTAGTTTCAGTAATTTATCATAATAGAGAAGAAGGAGATGTTAGATGCTTTATGGATCACAGATTAGCAATGTTTGGTTCAGATGGAAATGCAATATCATCAGAAGGGTTTTATAGTAATGGGAAGCCTCATCCAAGATTTTATGGAACATTTCCTAGAATATTAGGGAGATATATAAGAGAAAAAAAATCTAAATTGTCTTTAGAAGAAGCTATATATAAAATGACTGGATTTCCTGCGTGGAGATTAAATTTGAAACAAAGAGGAATAATTAAAGAAAATTACCATGCTGATATTACAATTTTTAATCCCCAAACTATAATTGATAAAGCCACTTTTGAAAATCCTCATCAATATGCTCAAGGAATAGAATTCGTAATAGTAAATGGGCAACTAGTTGTTGATAATGGAATTCATAAAAAAATAACACCTGGAAAAGTTTTACGAAGAAGCTCAAAAATTTAATTCTGATATGATGGTAATTTGTAAATAAATCTTTGTATCATAATTCTTAAAATTTCAAATTTCATAATGAGTAATAATCTAGATAAAAGAAAAACTTTAGATAAAAAGGGTGGGGCTTTAGCAATATTAATCGCCATATTGTGGTCAGCAAACCCTTTAGCTGCAAAAATTGGCTTGGAAGATGCTCCTATTTTTAGATTAGGATTTATGAGATTTGCACTAGGTATTTTAGTTGTGGTAGCTTGGGGAATATATACTAAGCAATCTTTTAGGATTTCTAAGAAAAGCTTAATACCTCTAGCAATTTCAAGTTTTGTAGTCCCAATTCAATTTGCATTCCATTTATTTGGTCAAGACCAAACAACAGCAAGCCATGGAGTAATAATGATTGTAACTTTTCCTTTATGGGCTGCAATGTTCTCTCATTTTTATAATAAAAATGAGAGATTAAATAAAGTTAGAGTTTTCGGATTATCATTAGCTTTTTTTGGAATAATTGTTTTATTTTGGGAGTCGTTTAATAATAATTTTACAGAATACCTAATTGGAGATGCATTGATATTAATATCTGCACTTATATTAGGAGCAAGACTAGTATATGTATCCCATATTACTCAAGGTATAAATAAAATTCACGTAGTACTTTTTGAAACAGTATTTGGTTTTACTTCATTTTTTATAATATCTATGCTTTTTGAAAAAAATGAGTTTGTTTTCACCCAATCATTAATTATTTCTTTATTTTATTTAGGTGTTATTATAGCTGGTTTTGGATTGATCCTACAGACTCATGTTTTAAAAACATATTTACCAGGAAAGGTAACTTTTTTTAATTTATTTCAGCCGATTTTAGGAGTGTTTTTTGCTTGGGTGCTTTTATCAGAAGAACCTGGAATTGAATTGGTAATATCAATGTTACTTGTTTTTATTGGTTCCTACTTTGCATTAAAAAAATAAATCATCTTAAACTTTTTTCCAAAAAGGTGTTTTCTTTGAAATGTTTTTTAAAATAGAAGGATCAAAAGGTTCCATTTTATTCTCTTCTGATTCTTCTTCTGTATCCCAATTTATTTTTTTGTGAATTTCGCTTTTTGAATAATAAAGTAAATACACTGTTTCAATTAAAGTAGAAAAATCATCAGGAATTATTGATTCCATAAAGACTAATATATCCGCTCTTTGTTTTTCATTTACCACCATTGGGCCACCCATAACTCGAGCTGTCGGTTCTTTTCTAATAAAACTCACTAGATTTGATAACCCTACATCATATTTATTTGTTGATGATAGGAATTTTTCAAATTCATCTTCACTAATAACCTCTGAAGCAGGGGGCATATTTTCATGAGATGGAATAATCAAATCAAAAAAATCATAAAGAATATTTATTTCTAATTTACTAATACTCATAAAACTAACCTTTTAATATTTTATCTGCGGTTCTAAGCGCAATTGCTTGAATAGTTGGAGTAGGATTTACTGCTGCTGAAGTAGTAAAAACAGATCCATCTATTATATATAAATTTTCAACATCATGAGTTTGGCATTCAGGGTTCACTACAGATGTATTAGGGTCAACACCCATTTTTGCAGTTCCCATGAGATGCCATCCTGCAGTTTCTATAAGAGGTTGTTTTATGACCTCATAGCTACCTGCTTCCCTTAATAATTTTTCAGCTGATTTTAAACCATGATCTAAAAGTTTTCTTGTATTTTGAGATGTTTTATAAAATATTTTTGGTAAAGGTATATCGTTTTTATCTTTTAAATTTTCATCAATTTCAACTCTGTTATGCAGTTCAGGTAAATCTTCACTAATTATTGCTAGACCTAAATATTTTTTAAATCTTTTTGAAAATTCATCATGATGCCCTTTACCCCATGGAAGGCTGACCCCTCCTGAACCCGAGCCTAATGCTGTATGAGCAGGTCCATGAGATCTATTCATCTGAAAAGAATACCCTCTTAAAAAATCTCTTTTTGGGTCAGTTTCATAAAATTCTTGAACAATAATTATATTAGCCAAAGGACCAAGAGTGTAATTCAAATCATTTTCATTGAATAAGCCTGTAGCAGAAGCATAAGGGTGATACATTAAGTTTTTCCCTACTAAACCTGATGAATTTGCCAAACCATTTGGAAATTTTTTTGATTTACTATTTAAAAGAATTCTAGGAGTACCTATCCCATTACAAGCTAATATAACCTTTCCTGCCTCTTGAAAATATTGAGTTCCTTTACTATCAACGTATATCACTCCTGTTAAGTTGCCATTATTATCTACAGAAACATTTTGAACTGCACAATTAGTTCTGACTTCAAGCCCATTTTGAATGGCTGGAGTAATATATGTATGGTCAGTTGATGCTATAGATTTCCATTTCTTCTTAGATGCATAAGTACCCTTATTATTCCAACCATTTCTTCCTTTATAATCTTCAGATGCTTGATAAGAATCTGAAGGCCACCAATGCCAGCCTAATCTATCAGCAGCTTGAGCTATTCTTTCTCCATCTTTACCTAAGGGAAGTGGAGGCATTGGCCTAGGGGACCTAGGAGGGTTTGCAGGATCTCCATTTATGCCTGAACATCCCATCATAACATCATTTAAATCATAATATTCTTCAAGATCCCAATAAGAAATAGGCCAATCATCCGCTACTCCATCTAAGGTTTTAACTCTAAAATCTGAAGGGTGGAATCTGGGTGTATGAGCTGTCCAGTGATGAGTTGAACCTCCAACAGCATTATACATTAATGGGTGGATATCTGAATTTTCATCTAAAATTTTATAATCAGAATCAAGTTTTCTGATATTAGGATTAAAACTAAAAGAATTTTTTGAAACTATTTCCCAATCATTTGAATCCCCTGGATAATCATTTTGATCAAACCAATTTCCTTGCTCTAATAGTACTACTTTCGCACCACTTTCAGATAGCTTCCATGCGCAAGCACCTCCTGATGCACCGGAACCAACAATTATAATGTCTACAAATGGTAAATTTTTTGGCATAATCGTTATTTCTAAATATTTTTTTATCTTACAATGTATTTATACTATAATTTTAATTTTTCAAAATGATAAAAGGTGCATTAATTTCAATAATCTTAGTTTTTGTCATTCTACCTATTCCTATTGTGCATTTTTTTGTTCCAATCATGCCCTTTATAGGGGGGTTTATAGGAGGAGGAATAGCTAAAGCTGATAAAGGAAGAATCATTATTTTTAGTTTAGTTACAGCTGGTATAACTTTTATTCCATGTTCAATCATTCTTATTTATTCAATAATTCAGTACCTAAATGAAGCAGATGTCATGGGAATAAACCCTGTTTTAGCAATAGTATTAGCTATCGCATTTATTCCATACACATGGTTTGCTAATTTAGTTGGCGCCCTTATAAGTTATACAGCTAGATCAAGGGCTAATTAATCATTGTTGAATATAATTGGCAATTTAGAATTCATCAAAGAAAAATTTGAATTTCTAGAAAAATTATTCCAAAAATAACTTTTAATTTTGGGAGCATAATTGAATATTAAATTCTCATTATTTTTTATTTTTTCTAAAGCTTCTGATGTTTTTTCATTAGTCTTTATTAGTTCTATATCATACTTATTATTTGGTATTTTGTCTGTAAATTTTTCTATTTCAACTTTTTCATTTTCTTTGGAAAATAAAAAAGTTAGCTTATTAAAATTTAAAAGATTATTTTCATCATTTATAAAAGAATTAATCAGCTTGGAGGTAAATAATTTATTTGAATATTTTGATACTAAATTATTATTTAATTTATCATCAAAGTTATAATTTTCTGGAATAAAAATTATAGGTCTGATATTTCTTAAGAAATAATTAAAATTCTTAGATGCAAATAAATAATTTAATTTATTTTGTTTTGAACAAGATAATAATGAAAATGAAATATCTTGCAGAGAGACTCGTTCAATTATATTAGTTTTAGAATTTACAATACTGCGGGAAATTTTAACATCTGCCATTTTTGATAATATTAAATCTTCAATTTTATCTACATACATATTTGCAAGTTTTCTACCATGGTCATGTACAAAATCATGATATAAAAGTTGTTTTTCTCTAATTTGGTTAACTGGATTTACAGGATTTAAAATAAAAAATAGAGAAATTTCATCAAATGAAAAAAAATTAGATTTCAAGATAAATTCAATAGATCGTTCATTTTCTTCAGAACCATCAAGAATAATTAATATTTTAGTTTTATTCTCCATTTTGGGTCATATCAACTATAGGGCATGAATCATCTTGTCCCCACTCTCTCCAAGAGGCATCATAATTCATTACATTTTTAAATCCTGCTAATTTTAAAGCCCAAAATACATGAGCTGCTCTTATGCCTCCTTGGCAATATGTGATGGTAGGCACATCATGTTTTAGTCCTAAATCATTAGTTATTTTTAAAATTTCATTTGCACTTTTTAAAATAGGGATATCCCCTTTTGTATTAAAATTGACCCATTCTTTATGTAATGAATTAGGGATATAACCTCCTCTATTTCCCCCTCTGAGATTTATACCTTTTCTTTCATCATCAGATCTAACATCTAAAATTTGATAATTAGAATTAGATTTTAGAATATCAATTAATGCATTTTTATTAGAAAAAATTTCAACATTTGGATTATTGGGTATAAAATTATCTCTATTATTAGGTTGAGCAGATTCTAACTGGATACTTCTATTCTCATGCTCCCATTTAGGAAACCCTCCGTCTAAAACCTTAACATTAGAATGTCCATAAAAATTTAATACCCAAGCTAATCTAAATCCATATAAAGATCCAGACCTATCATAACCAACTACAGTCGTATTAGAAGAAATACCTAAATCAGAAAAGGTTTTTGCAATTTGTATTGCATTTTGAACATGAATCCTGTTTTCCAAAGAAGTTTTAAAGTAATTATCAATTACATGAAGTGCACCTGGAATATGACCTTTTTGATATGTTTCATTAGAATCTAAATCTAAAATAACAATATCATTATTATTTAAATTCTCATTAATCCAATCAGTAGAAACCAAAATGTTTTGATTTTTATAGTTTCTTTCTTCAATACTTACAAATTCCATACAAGATACTCCAAAAAGTTTATACAATTAATAATAATAAAATTACTTTATGTCATAAGAATATATATTTTAAAATATGAATCAAGAATTAATCTATAAAAAAAATATTAATAAATTAATGTCATTAACTAACTTTGAGTATGACAAAGATAAAAAAAGGCCTCCAGGATTTCATTTAGACAGAGTAAATTTTATGATGAAAAAATTTGCTTATCCTAATAAAAACCAGGTTTTCATACATGTAGCAGGCTCAAAGGGGAAAGGGTCAACTTCAAATCTAATATCTAATGGCTTATCAGAATATAAAGTAGGTTTATTCACTTCCCCTCATATGCATGAATTAACTGAGCGTATAAAAATCAATAATATTCCGATTTCTAAAAAGCTTTTTAATTTTTATTTTGAAAGAGTTTGGGTAATAGTGTCAATAATGAAAAAAGAAATGAATCAAACTCCATCTTTTTTTGAATTTATCACATTGCTAGCATTTATAGTATTTAGAGATGAAAAAATGGATGTTTCTGTTATAGAAGTTGGTTTAGGAGGAAGGTTAGATTCAACTAATGTTATTGATTCAACAATATCTGTCATAACTCAAATCAGTAAAGACCATACAAAAATTTTAGGAAATAATTTAGAAAAAATAGCTATAGAAAAAAGTGGGATAATAAAATCAAAAACGCCTGTAGTAACTTCAAAACAAAGAAATATTGTTGAAAAAAAAATTAAATATTTTGCAAAACAGAAAAATTCTATTTTATACGAATCTTCAGAAATTAACTTAAAATCTAAAAATATTCAAAGTAAAGGTAAATTTAAGCAAAATATAATATTAAATAATAAGTATAAATTTAATTTAAATTTAGTTGGAGAACATCAAATAGAAAATTTAAAAACGGCTATAAAAACTATCCAGGTTTTTGAAAATTTGAATACAAAAGATTTAAAATGGGGAAAAATAACGAAAAATATTTCAAAAACCACTATGATCGGAAGATGTGAAATATTAAATTTAGGATCTAAGTATTTAATCGCAGATGGTGCTCAAAACAATAAATCATCAAAAGCTCTTTTGAAAACATTGAAACAATTAAATTTTGATATCCGCGGAGCTGTATGGATTTATGGATCCAGTGAAGGTCATGATTCAAAAGAAACATTAAAATGTTTAAAAAAATATAATCCAAAAATAATTTTAACAAAAAGTAGGATCCCTAAATCAAAACCTATAAGTAATATATTAAAAGAATTGAAAGACTTAAACTTAGATATAATAGAAATAACAAATAATTCTGCAGAGGCTTATAAAAAGGCAAATAAAATATCAAAAAATAACGAAAGTATTGTAGCTTTCGGATCGCTTTATATAGCCGCTGAAATTATTGAATTAGTAAAAAAAATAAACCCAGAAAAATATGATTATGAATAAAAAAGTTGTTGTTACAGGAATGGGAGTCGTTTCATGTATTGGAAATGATGTTGAAACATTTTGGGATTCATTAAAAGCAGGAAAATCTGGAATAAGAGAAATAACCCAAGTAGACTCTGGGCTTTTCCCATGCAAAGTAAGTGGAGAAGTTCAAGATTTTAATCCTAGCGATTGGATGAGTGCAAAAGAAGCAAAAAGAATGGCAAGATTTACTCAATTAGCTGTAGCTGCTTCTCGATCTGCAGTTGAAAAATCAGACTTTATAGGAAAAGTTGAACCTACTAGAATTGGTGTTCTTATTGGAACAGGCTCTGGGGGATTACCTGAAACAGACCAGCAAGCACAAATAAAAGATAAAAAAGGTGTTATGCGAATGAGCCCCTTTTTCATACCTTCAATGCTAGCAAATATGGCTTCAGCAAATATTTCAAGGATATACGGCGCAACAGGTTATAATAGCACTAGTATAACGGCATGTGCTGCCTCAACTCAAGCCATTGGAGAAGCTGCAGAATTAATCAAAAATAATAAAGCAGATATAGTAATAACAGGTGGTGCTGAATCTGGAATTTGCGAAATTGGAATGGGTGGTTTTAGTACTATGCATGCTCTAACTACATGGAAAGGAGATCCTTCAAAAGCCAGCAGACCATTTGATGCAAACAGAGATGGATTTGCTCCTGCAGAAGGTGCAGGAATAATGATTTTAGAATCAGAAGAACACGCCCTTAATAGAGGTGCTTCACCTATTGCTGAAATTGCAGGGTTTGGAGTAACTTCAGATGCATTTCATTTAGTTCAACCTCATAAAGATGGGCTAGGTGCAACAAATGCAATGAAGATAGCTATACATGATGCAGGGATAACAAATAATGATATTGACTATATAAATGCACATGGCACATCAACTCCAACAAATGACAGAATTGAAACATTAGCTATAAAGAATTTATTTGGAGATATTGCTAAAGATATACCCATTTCTTCAACAAAATCAATGATTGGACATTCATTAGGAGCCTCAGGCTCCTTAGAAATAATAGCTTGTATACAATCAACTAAAGAAAATATAATTCATCCTACTATAAATCAAGAAACTTCAGATCCTGATTGTGATTTAAATTATGTTCCAAATGAGATGATAAAAAAAGAAGTAAATCATGCCTTATCAAACAGTTTTGGATTTGGCGGTCAAAATGCATGCGTAGTAGTTAAGAAATATCAATAATATTTGATTTATTATTAATAATTTCAATATCTACTTTTTCTCCAACTGAAAATTTAGATGAGCTATCCATAGTAACGTTTATAGTTTGCCCATCTTTAAGATCCTTTAATATATAAAGTTCTTTGCCTTCAAGAAATTCTTCTTGAATAATTTCAAAATTTAATGAGGATCTATTCAATTTGATTTGATTTGATCTTACATTTATATATACTCCATTTTGATTTTTGCAATGCTTAGGTAATAAAAAGTCTCCGATTTTTGTTATCGCTTTATTAGATAAAATATCTCCTTTAATGACATTTGAATTTGAAATACTCGTGGCAATAATTTTATGATTTGGGTTGTGAAAAAGCTCATAAGGAGAATCGAATTGGATGATTTTTCCTTTGTATAAATATCCAATTTTATCTGAAAGCGATAGAGCTTCTTCTGAATCATGGGTGATTAGTAGAACTGTACTTCCTATTTCTATAAGGTTTTTTTTCAATTCTCTTCTTATTTGGAGACGTAAATTTTTATCTAAATTTGAAAAAGGCTCATCCATTAAAAGTAATTTTGGTTTCCTTACTAAAGCTCTAGCCAATGAAACTCTTTGTTTTTGACCTCCCGAGAGTTGATCAATATATCTATTTAAAAACCCTTCAACTCTTAACAGTCCTAAAACTTCTTTAACAAAATATTTATCATAATATTTTTTCTTTAATCCATAAAAAATATTTTTTTCAACATTAAGATGAGGGAAAAGTGCATAGTCTTGAAAAATTGTTCCAATGGGTCTTTTTTCTGGAGGAATATGATAAAAAGCAGAAGATAGCAAATTTCCACCTAACCTTATATAACCCGAGCTTACTTTTTCTAATCCATTAATTGCTCTAAATAAAGTTGTTTTCCCAACCCCACTGTCTCCTAATACTGTGACAAATTCTCCTTCGTTTACATCAATGGAAAAATTTTCTAAGATTTTTTCTTGTTCATTGTATGAAAAAGAAACATCATCAATCTCTAAAATTTTATCAATATCCATCATAAAGCAACTTTCCTTGAAAGATCATTTGACATAAATAAATACGAAGGAATTCCTGCAATTAATATTAAAATTAAGGATGCAGCTGCTGTATCCATAAAAAATGCTTCATTTGCAGATGCCCATATACTAGTAGCTAGAGTTCTAAATCCTACTGGACTTAATATCAATGTTGCGGGTAATTCTTTTAAACATAATATAAAAACTAATATTGCTCCATAAACAAATCCTGGCGTAGAAAGTTTTACTATTATGTTATAAAAAGTAGATATTTTACCTTTGCCTAAAGTGTAAGAGGCTTCCTCTAGCTTAGGGTCAATTTGAGTTAGGGTTGATCTTATAGGAGTAATTACAGCTGGTAAAAAGGAAATTAAGTATGCCAAAATCAAAATTATATAAGTTTGATAAATCATATCAAAATAATTAATACTAAAGAAAACAAGTGACATCCCCACAACTATGCCTGGCAAGGAAAGTCCTATATAACAAGATTTTTCAATAATAGAAGACAAAAATTTTATTTTTTTTCTTATCACTAAAATAATAGGGATCGAAAAGACAGTAACAATTAAAGATGTAAGTAAAGAAATTGAAATAGTATTTACAGTTGAGGAAACAATATTTGTGAAAGAATTATCATTTAATACTCCTTGAATTAACCAATATATCAAAACTGATACTGGTAATAAAAATCCAAGCACAGGAGGCATCAAGACTATTGGAAATATAATCCATCTCCAAAAGCCAAGATCTGCTTTTTTTACTTTCATATTCGAAGAATTAGAAAAATACCTAGCATTATTTCTAGTTCTTGATTCAAGAAAAAGAATAAAGAAGCAGAAAAAAATAGCTAGAGTAGATATTTCTAATACTCCATAGTTACCTATACTGGTGTACATTCTGTTAAAAATTGCTGTAGTAAAAGTATTAAACCTTAGTAATGAAATTGCTCCAAAATCGCTCAAAACATATAAAGCTACCAACAGAGAGCCAGAGGCTATAGTAGGTTTTACAAGAGGAAAAATTATTTTTCTAAAGGTTTGAAAATTACTAGAACCTAAAGTTTTTGAAGCATCAATCATCTGGTAATCAAATCTTCTAAACATCGCGCACAAACCAATGTAAATATAGGGGTAGGTGATTAGAGAAAGTACAAAAACAGATCCAAACAATCCATAAAACGAAGGGATTTTATCTATTCCAAATATTTTATTTAAAAATTCATAAACTAAGCCCCTTGGTCCCCAAAGTTCAATTTGTGTGGTGGCCATAACATAACTAGGTAAAGCTATAGGCAAAACACTGATAGAAGTTAAGTGTTTTGCAAAAGGTATGTTGCTTCTAACATTTAAAAATGCCAAAGGCAAAGATATCAATATAGCAAAAAAAACCACTAAAATAACAAGCAACATTGTGTTCATTGCTAACTTGAAAATCTTAAAATTAAATATAAAATCTATAAATAAGTTGATACCAAATGTTAATTTAAATAATAGATAAAGCAAAGGTAAAGATAAAATAAAAGATAACATTAGAGATAAAAATATTAAAAGACTTAGACCTAATTTAAAGTCCCTTGTTCTAGAAATAAAATTTAGATTATAATTTAATAAATTCAATGCATTTTTTATTAATTTCAACTATTTTAGTATACAATCAATTTTGAATTTATGAGCATCTACAAAATTTTCGTTTCTTATGAGGCTATAATAAAAATAATTTTACTATTATCTATTTTAATAGTCTCAGTATTAATATTTTTTAATAACGGTTATTTTAAATTAATTAATATTCCTGAAGCAAAAAATATCTCTCAAATTAATATTCCTGAAGCAAAAAATATCCCTCAAATTAATATTCCTGAAGCAAAAAACATCTCTCAAATTAATATTCCTGAAGCAAAAAACATCTCTCAAATTAATATTCCTGAAGCAAAAAATATCCCTCAAATTAATATTCCTGAAGCAAAAAACATCTCTCAAATTAATATTCCTGAAGCAAAAAACATCCCAGATTCCGTGTCTATGATAATTGCTAAAATTATTAGTGATAAAAATTTTAATTCTACTCAAATTTCTTATAACACCTATGAAGACAAAACATGGGAATCTTACGCACTAGGATGTCCTAGAAGTGGTGAGTTTTATGCTTTATCAATTGTAAAAGGTCTAAAAATAAGTATTGATATAAATGGTGAAGAAAATATTATTCATACCGATCAAAATCTGAATTATGTAAACTGTACAGAAATAATAAAGAAAAATTCTAATGCAAATTATAATTTTTATAAGCAATATAATTTAGAAAATACATCAAAAATTACATTAGTATTAAATTCTAGTGAAAAAATATTAATAACCCTAGAAGATAAAGAGAAAATCACAAAACTTACCAAATCTTTAGATAAAGATATAAATATTATGAAAGTTGATTATTGTAATAGTAGGTATACTTTAATTTTTTCCAGTGAATCTGAGAATATAAAGTTTAGAGTTGCTTGTGAAGAAAACTTAAATTATGTTGAAGCAGAAGAGTCGTTAGAAACAACTAATTTATTTGTAAAAATTTTAGAAGACTTACTATCTAATTTAGAATTTCCAGGAATGCCATCGAATGAATAATTTTTTACCCGAAGGAAAATTAAATAATGATTTACTCAAAAAGCTATTAAGTAGTATAAATAATAGAAATCATGACATAAAACCTAAAATAGGTGAGGATTCTGCAGTTTTAGATATAAAAAAATATAGTGAAATATTATTATCTTCAGATCCTATAACATTTGAAACAAAAGAAATAGGAAGTAATTTATTAGATGTTTGCTCTAACGATATTTATGCATCAGGAGGGATTCCTAAATGGCTTTTGATAACTACTCTAATTCCGGTAAATACTACTTATTCAAGTTTGAAAAAAATCATATTAAAACTAAATGAAACAGCTGAAAAATTAGGAATAGATATAATAGGCGGTCATACAGAAGTTACTAAATCTGTTAATAAAATAATTTTATGCGGATCAATAATTGGTGTTTACAATCCAGATTTTAAAGCCAACCAAAAAATCTATGAGAATCAAAGTATTATATTAGCAGGTTACGCCGGAATAGAAGCTGCTAATATAATTTTAGATAATACTTCAAAAAAAAATCAAAACTTAATTAAACTAAAAAGTTTTACTAAAAATGAATCTATAAATGTAGAAAAAATTGCAAATAACGGTATTTCAACAAAGAAGATAATAAAAATGCATGATCCTACAGAAGGAGGAATTGCTACAGCACTTCATGAAATATGTGAATTCGGTAAAGTTAGTTGTGAAATTGAATTTGAAAAAATAAATTTTTTACCGAATTTCATTGAAGTTTGCAAAGATCTAAAAATAGATCCTATTGGTGCAATAAGCTCTGGATGTTTATTAATAATATGTAAAAAAGAAGATGAAAATATAATAACCTCAAAATATAAAACTGTTGGAATACCAGTTAATATAATAGGAAAAACGACAAATAAGAAAAAAAATAATACTATTAAGATAAATAAAGAAATAATCAATCTAAAAAGATTTGATCAAGATGAAATATTAAAAATATTTTAAAAATTTAATAATGTATACAGATAACTTAATTAATAAAATAGAATCTTATTTACCAAAGACAGAGGTAAATAAGATTCTAGATGCTTTAAATTTTGCAAAAATTGCTCATGAAGGACAAAAACGTAAATCTGGTCATGATTATATAGTTCACCCAGTAGAAGTAGCCACTCATCTTGCAAGATTAGAATTAGATCCAAAAGTAATTATTTCAGGGCTATTACATGATGTTATAGAAGATACTAGATTCAACTCAGAACATATCAGAGAAAAATTCGGAGATGAAATCAGTAAAATTGTTCAATCATTAACAAAATTAAATACTGATGAAAACAACTTAATAAAGAATTTAGATCAAAAAAACATGAGACGTTTTTTAGTATCAATGGCTCAAGATATCAGAGTAGTAATAATAAAGCTGGCAGATAGACTTCATAATGTTGAAACTCTTGAATATCTTGATGTAGAAAAAAGGAAAAAAATTGCTAAAGAAACACTTTCTATACATGCTCCTTTAGCTAAAAAAATAGGAATGAATGATTTGAAATGGCGATTAGAAGATGAAAGCTTTAAGCATCTTATGCCAGATAAATTTAAAATGACCAAAAGGCTTATAAGTCAAAAAAGAGGAGAAAGAGAAGTAACGACTCAAGAAATGATTTCTCAGATAAAAAAACAACTTGAAATTTCTAGCTTGGATGCAGAAGTTACAGGTAGACCTAAAAGTTTATATTCGGTTTATACAAAACTACAAAGATATAAACAATTAGGAAGAAATTTTTCAGATATTGAAGATCTTATAGCTATTCGTGTTATTGTAAATACAAAAGAAAATTGTTACTCAGTACTCGGTAAAATACATGACTTATGGAGACCCATGGCCGGGTCTTTTGATGATTATATAGCTTCTCCTAAAGAAAATTACTATCAGTCATTACATACTGTTGTTATGAACGATAGTAACCAAAAAATAGAATTTCAAATTCGTACAAAAAAAATGCATAATTTTGCAGAACAGGGAGTTGCTTCACACTGGAAATATAAAGATTCTATTGATGAATCTTCAAATGAAAATTTTGGGAAAGATACTTATTGGCTTAAGGATATGATAGATTTTGAAGAAGAAACTATAGAGGATGGCGATTATATTGAATCAGTAAATAACGATATATTGTCAGATAAAGTTATAGTATATTCACCTAAAAATGAGATATTCACACTGCCTATAGGCTCAACAGCTCTAGATTATGCATATAGCCTTCATACTGATTTAGGTCATAATTGTCAGGCGTCTTTCATTAATGGTGTTTTGAAACCTCTAAATATAAAGTTAAATAATGGTGACACTGTCCAAATTCAAAAATCAGAAGAAAATAAGGGGCCTAATTTAGATTGGCTAAATGAAAGCTTAGGTTTTATAAGAACTTCTAATGCCAAAAACAAAGTTAAAGCGTGGTTTAAAAAAAGAGAAAGAACTGAAAATATAGAACGAGGAGAAAAACAAATACTTAGAACTATAAGACTTTCAAATATTGAAAATAGTGATATTGAAATATTGCTGCCAAGTATTATAGAAAATGATACATATGAAAACTTTGCATACAAAATTGGTACTGGAGAAATTGATAATCAGAAAATTATAGATATTTTAAATAAAGAACAACTTGAACAAACTGTTAAAAAAATGAATCTAACAGAAGAACCTTTAAATGAAAATTATAATTCTATATCCTCAATTGTGATTATGGGGGGAGAAAATATAGATAAAAAAATTGCAAATTGTTGCGGTCCTGCCTATGGGGATGAAATTGTAGGTTATAAAAATTCAACTAATGAAATAGTAATTCATAGAATTATGTGCTCACGCCTAAGAAACTTGGAGCATACGAATCGTTTTATGCCAGCAGCTTGGGGGCATTCCAAAGAACTAATACCTACTACCGTTTCAATAGAGGCATATGACCGAATGGGGCTAATTAGAGATATAACAGATGTAGTCTGGGGAGAAAAAACTAATATACATTCTATTAATTCACAAGAAGACGATAAAAATGGAACATGCAAAATACAATTAACAGTTTATACTAGAGACTTAGGTCAAATAATTAGACTTTTGGGGAAGATGGAAAATACTCTAGGAGTATATAAAGTAAGAAGAGTTAAATAATTAGGAAAAAATATGCCAAGCCTTAAATCACATAGAAGCCAAGTAAACAAATTTAAAAGTAATTTATCTATAAAAACTGCTATCAAGTCATCTATAGCTAGCCTAAGAGCTAGTGTAGAAAATAATGATGAATCTACTATAACATCTAAGCTTTTCAACAATGCCGCTAAAATTTTAGATAGAGCTGCAAAAAAAAATGTTATTCATAAAAATAATGCTTCTAGAAGAAAATCAAGACTTCAAAAGCTTATAAATAAATCAAAATAGTTGCAAAGCAATTCTATATATAACTGGGAAATCGATCATGGGGATCCATCTGATAAGGACTCAGAAATAATCATTTCAATAAAACCAAAAGTAGGGCTACTTTCTAAATGGAGACTAATATTACCAGCTGGTTATAACGGTCTAATCAAATGGGGAATAATTACCGATGAAGATCAGGAAATTAAAGAACCAAGCGGTATATTCGAAACAGGAAGTATAAAATTGAATGACGGACAAGAAGTCGTTGTGTTTGGAGGAGTAGAACCTGTATCAAAAAGTAAATCTGCTCGAATTATTGTTAAAAGTCCCCCGCCTCACTTTATTGGTTTTGGATTTAGCGAAGATGACGCAAGCCCACCAATGAGCATCGAAGGCATAACATTTGAAGACCATCCTCATTAATATAGAGACATTTTATTTGACACTAAAAACGATTTATCATATTTTGATAATATGACTAATATGAAACCACTTACAGAAAAACAAAAAGATATTCTAAAATTTATAGAAGCCTATATAGAGGAATATGCTTATCCTCCATCAATTAGAGATATTCAATATCATTGTGATATCTCTTCAACATCAGTTGTAAAATACAATTTAGATAGATTACAAGAAAAAGGACTGATGAATAGAGACTCAGAAGTTTCTAGAAGCATAAGTCTAAATACAGAAACAAAAACAAATTCAATTAGAGTCCCTGTTTTAGGAACTATAACTGCAGGGCAACCATTCCCTCTTATAGAAGATGATAGATGGGATTTAAATGATATGGATATGATCGATTTACCAGATAATTTTTCATATATTGAAGATAAAATATTTGCCCTAAAAGTTTCAGGATACTCAATGGTTGATGCTTTAATAGGAGACGGAGATACAGTAATTCTTGAAAAAACAGATATTGCAAAAAATGGAGATATGGTAGCTGCAAAAATAAATTCAGAAAATGAAACAACTTTAAAAAGGATTTATAATGAAGGTGCTCAAACTAGACTTCAACCGGAAAACCCACTGATGGATCCATTTTTTTATCCTTCAAAAGACATAAGTGTTTTAGGTAAAGTTGTGGCAGTTTGGAGATATAACCCCATAAGTCACTAGACCTATAAAACTCTATCATTAGATGGAAATGTAATAAATTATTTACATAGCTACTTAAATATTATGAATTAGATCTATAATTTAATTAAATATTTAATTAAATTAATTATGGACCTAATCCTAATAAATAAACTCAATAGATACATTAGGATGAATATCAACAGAACTGGATCTTTACCTAATGAAGCTTTCTTAATGAAAAAACTTCATCTTAATGCAAAGCAATTTAATGAACTGATTTTTAATGCTCAAGAATATGGGATGGACATAAACCCTGAAACATTTGAATTCAGAGCTTACTGCAAACTCAATAAACATCATATGCAATATGGAACTGATGATAAAGCAAAATTTTCATATGAAGATTTTTTGAAATTTAAAAAAGAATTAGATGAAAAAATACTTGTACTAGATTTTAGTAATGATGATTTTACTGAAGATTTGCTTGAAGTAGCTGGAACAATTCTAAATTTTCTAGAAATACTTATCAGTAATATTAATGATAAAGAATTAGTTTCAAATAAACCATATGATCATATAGAACGCGATTATGAAGAAATTATGACGGTGTATGGTAAGCAAAAAGTCATTCTAACAGCTGCCCAGTTAAAGATGAGTATAGATAAATTTTTAGAGCCATTTATCACTATATTTATGAAAGTAGGGATAGTATTTGAAGCTTATGACAGAGAAATTGAAGAACCATACAATGAAGAAGAAATTATCAAAGAATACAATCAGCTAGATTTTAAAGAAATAAAAAGTTTTTTGAAATTATTTGAAGATGGACAATTAGGATGATTTTATATCAATGATAAAAGAGATGATTGTGGAAGGATTAGCAGTAATAAGATTTGTTTTCGAATTAGTCGCATTTATAAGATTAGAAAAGCTATGATTTGAGATTAGAATCAAATGGGACAATTAACCTGCACAAATCCCAAATAATTGAAAATTCTTAAGTTTGATTATTTCATTTTTTCTATTGTTCTGATTAAATTAATGAGTAGCTGTTATTCTGCTCGCTCAGATAGTGGCTACATATAAAAGTCTCTCCATTATGAAAAAAAGGGGGGGTATCAATTATTTTATATTTACAAGAAGATTACCTGTAGTGGGATAAACATTGTCCAATACCCTTTACTAGGGGGTATGAAGGATGAGCATTATCTATCTATCCATTAATAATAATGAGGAATTGTGGCTAACCACAGAATTGACCATAGATTATATTAGAAGCTGTACTTGTAGAGATTAATATCCTAACATGTTATCTAATAGTGATTATGCCTATGGTGATAATTTGCTATTATTAAATTATATTAAATTTGTTATAAAAAGAAATTATGGGATTTATTCAAAATTTAGGACCATTACAATTAGTACTTATAGTAGTAGTAATTTTAGTATTATTTGGAGTAGGAAAACTACCTCAAGTTGGTAAAGGTGTTGGACAAGCTATAAATGAATTTAAATCAGCAATAAGTAAATCTGAAAAAAAAGAAGATAAAAAAGACTAGTTTAATTCAATCATCCTGTAGAGATCAAACCTTGTAACTATCGCTCCTAACACTACTAGACCCACAACCAAAGATAATACAAATATTCCCAAATAGAATTTCCAAGATTTTTTTTCTGGTTCTGAAAATCTTATCAATATAAGTCCTAATTCAAAAAGCAATATCATTGGCAAAGCAACTGTAATTTGAGTTATGGGATCGACCGTTGGGGTAATAATAGCACCTAATATAAAGGAAATAAGAATAACCCAACGTCTATACTTAGAAAGCATTTTATAAGAGATAATTCTAAAGCTTCCTAATAAAAACATTATTAAAGGTATTTGAAATATAATTCCCATCCAAAACATTAAAGAAAACATTAAAGAAGTTAGGGGGCCTATATTTATCATAGGCTGTGCAATATCGCCTCCAAAAGTAATTAAGAAATTTAATGCACTTGGTATTACAAATAAATAGCTAAATAATGCACCTGTGATAAAAAAAATAAAACATAAAGGTATCAAGAGGTAAATATATTTCTTTTCTTTACCTCTTAACCCAGGTCTTAGAAAAAAAATTACTTCTCCTAGTAAAAAAGGAATGGAAAGAGAAATACCTAGAATGATAGATGTTCTTGCTGCTGCACCCCATGCTTCAGTAACTTTCCCAAATACAATTTGTCCTTCTGCACCTGAATTTAATAAAATTTTATTTGCTGGTTCAATAAAAATTTGTATAATTTTTTTAAAAAAAACCAAAGATATTAAAGTGAAAATACTTAAAACAATAAAATAACGTAAAATTCTTTTTTTTATTTCTTTAAAATGCTCAAGTATATTAATTGGATTATCATTTTCCATAAAATTATTATTAGTCCAAATCTTTTTTTATTTTTCTAATTGATTCATTAGTTACATCTGATATAGAATTCAAGCTTTCCTTTAAGTTTTTTAATTCTTTAATATCATCGTCAATATCTATAGATTGCTCTACTGCTGATATTAGCTCATCACGCTGCTTCTTAAATTCTGAATAAATAATTCTAGTTTTTCTAACTAAAATTAATAAATTCGTAGGACCTACAATAAATAAAGCAATTATAAAAATCATAATTAGTTCAAATCCACCAACACCAAAAATATTCATTTGTTTTCTCCAATACACTCTGAGAAATTTATTATTTTCTCTGAGTCGAAATTTTTAATCATATTTTTCAAAAGACAAGTAGGAAGGCCTAGAATATTTTCATAGCAACCATAATACTTATCAACAAAAATAAAGTTTTTATTCTGTATCCCATAACCACCAGCTTTATCTTTATAATATCCGGTAGAAATATATTCCTTAATTTTATCAGTTGATATCATCGTAGTTTTAACTAATGATGATTTTCTTTCTGAATATATCAATTGGTTATTATGCATTAAAGATAGAGAAGTAATAACTTTATGAAAACTATTTCTTAGTTCTAATAAGATTCCTAATGCATCTGTATCATTTTGGGGTTTGCCTATAGTTTTATTTTTATAACTTATAACAGTATCAGCGCCAAAAATATAACAGTCTTTATATTTCATAGAAATACTTTTTGCTTTATTTATTGAATTAAATTCTGCAGTATCTTCTGGAGATAAATTTAATAAGTTTTTTTCCTCGAAATGCGGAGCTACGGTCTTGATATTTAAATTTAATTTATCTAATAATTCTATTCTTCTTGGAGATGTACTTGAAAATATAAATTTAGTCATAATTACAGTCTAATACTCCTAAGATTTCTACATGATGAGTTTGAGGGAACATGTCAAATGGTACAACTTTAGATAAATTATAAATTCCTTTTTCAATAAGTTTAGCAATATCTCTTGCAAAATTTTCAGGAGAACAGGAAATCAAAATTATTTTTTTTGGTTTTGTTTCTTCAATAATTTTAATAACATTATTATCACACCCAATTCTTGGTGGATCTAATATAATCACATCAATTTTTTCTGAAGTTTCTTGCAGTACATTTTCTGTTTTTCCTAATAAATAATTAATGTTTTCAAAGCTTTTTGAATTTTCTTTTGCATCTATTACAGCAGAATATGATTCTTCAATACCTATTATTTTTTTTACATATGGAGCTATCAAACAAGTAAAGGTCCCCACTCCGCAATATGCATCTACCACAATTTGATTTTCATTGAAAACATTTAGATGTTGTAATTTAGAAAAAATCTGTTCAACTTGAGAAATATTAACTTGAAAAAAACTAGGACTGGCTACTTGAAAAAAATTATCAAAAATACTTTCAGTATAATATTTTTGTCCCGTTTCAAATTCAACGTTTTCAAATTTAGGCTGTATTAAATAAGAGCCTGTTTTATCTGATGCCCTTATGCTTACTTGAGTTTTATTTGATAACTTACCACTTAATAATTTAATTTTTTCATTAATAGTATTGTTCATTATTTTACAACTATCAATACTTGTCCAATTTCTATTTAAAAAATTGATGAATCCTAATTCTTCTGTTTCATTATTTTTCCTTATAGAAAATCGTCCATGGTTTCTATAGTTAAATTTCTTTTTAGAGGGAACAGTTTGTTCTATAATTTTTCCACAAAAAACTTTATTTTTTTCAAGATTTTTTTCAACAATTTTCATTTTCATATTTAGTTGTTCATCATAATTAATATGTAACCACTGGCACCCAGTGCATTTCCCAAAAAACTCACACTTAGACTCTACTCTATTTTTTGAAACCTTAGATATTTTTTTTATTTTAGCTATTATTTTTTCTGGATAAATTTTTTCTATTAAAACTTCTACTTGTTCTCCTAATATAGATTTAAATACAAATATTGGAATTTCTTCAAAATATCCTATTCCAATTCCATTATTACTATATTCAGAAATATCAACTTTTAATAGCTGATCTTCTTGAAAATTATACTTTTCTGTAAGATTTGGTCCTGAATATATTTTCTTATTTCTTCTTTTACCCATATATTAGATTCTAACAATAATCTAATACTGATAAAATTTAAAGTAATATAAATTTAGTCATATGCAAAAAGTTAAAAGAAAATTACCCGATTGGTTTAAGGTAAAATTTCCTGCTGGTGAAAATTTTCACGAACTAAAAGAAAAATTTTCAAAAGCGTCATTAAACACTGTCTGCGAAGAAGCAGCGTGTCCTAATATTGCTGAATGTTGGGATAGAAAAACAGCAACGTTCATGATTTTAGGAGATACTTGCACTCGAGCCTGCTCATATTGCAATGTAAAAACAGGGTGGCCTGGATTTGTTGACAAATCAGAACCTTATAGACTCGCTAGCACAATTAAAGAAATGGAACTAAATTACGTTGTAATTACCTCTGTTGATAGAGATGATTTAGAAGACGCTGGCTCTGAAATATTTGCAAAATCAATACAAGAAATCAAAAAACTTTCTAAAGATATTAAAGTTGAAGTGCTAACACCAGATTTTAATGGATCAATAGAATTATTAAAAAAGGTTATTGATGCAGGTCCTCATGTTATGAACCATAATATTGAAACCGTTAGAAGGGTATTTAAAAAAGTCAGACCAAAGGGAGATTATGATCTTTCATTAAATTTCTTACTTGATTCTAAAAAAATCAATCCTAATTTACCTACAAAATCAGGGATGATGGTCGGTCTAGGTGAAACCAAAAATGAGATATTTAACACAATGAAAGATCTTCTAGATCATAAGTGTGATTTGTTGACTGTCGGCCAATACCTAAGACCTTCAAAAAAACATCATCCTATAATTAAATTTTATAACCCAAAAGAATTCACAGAAATACAAAATATTGGAATGGAAATGGGATTCAGTCATGTTGCAGCAGGTCCCTTGGTAAGATCTTCATATCATGCTGATGAACAACATAATGCAGCTGTTGCAAAATTAATAAACAACTCCAAGAGTTAAATTTTGTCAAATTTATATATTGTAGGTACACCAATTGGCAACCTAGAAGATATTACTATAAGAGCTTTAGAAACTTTAAAAAAAGTAGAGTTTATTTTTTCAGAAGATACTAGAGTTAGTAAGAAATTGTTATCAAGATTTGACATAACAGCAAAGATTTATTCAATATACACTCGCAATAAAAAGCTAAATTTAAAAAAATTTAAAGAAATAATTTCTAACAATGATTTAGTATTTATCACAGATGCTGGATCTCCTGGAGTATCTGATCCAGCTGGAGAATTTGTAAAAATTGCAAGAAGTGAAAATCACGATATAATACCTATCCCAGGTGTTTCTGCAGTAACATCAGCATTTTCTGTTTCAGGTTTTGAATCTATTGGATTTTCTTTTTTAGGCTTTTTACCTAAAAGCAATATCCAAAAAATAAATTATATTTCAAAATATTTTGAAACAAGCAATCCTATAGTAATATTTGAATCCCCAAAAAGAATTATTTCAACTCTGAATTTTCTAAAAGATGAATTTAAAATAAAAAATATATTTGTGGCAAAAGAAATGACAAAAATATATGAGACAATCTTTTCTGGATCAATTGATTCTGCATTAAAGTTATTTGATAATGAAAAAGGAGAGTTTGTTGTTATTTTTCAAAATGAAAACAAAGAGATTTCAAAATCATTAATCCAAAAATACGATAAAATTTTAATAGATGGTTATGAAAAAGGAATTAAAGGAAAAAAACTTTTAGACTTACTTTCTGAACTGACAGATACAAAAAAAAGTTTTTTTTATGAAAGATGGTTAGAAATCAAAAATAAAAATGAACAATAATCCAAAAAATATATTAGTTTGCGTTGCTTGGCCATATGTAAACGGATCACCTCATTTAGGACACATAGCAGGAATGAGTATCCCTGCGGATATTTTTGCTAGATATCATAGATTAATAGGGAACAAGGTGGCAATGGTATCAGGGTCTGATATGCATGGAACCCCAGTGACTCTTCTTGCAAAAGATTTAGGAGTAACTCCTGAAGAAATATCTCAAAAATATCATAAGATATGGTCTAAAAGTTTATTAGATATGAATTTCCAATATGATTTATATACAAGCACTCATACTGAAAATCATAAGAAAATAGTTCAAGAAATATTTAAAGTTTTACTGAAAAAAAACTTATTGGAAGTTAGAGAGCAGCTAATGCCCTATTCTACAACTGAAAATATTTTTCTCAGTGACAGGCTAGTTGAAGGTGAATGTCCATGCGGAAATAATGATAAAGCTAGAGGAGATCAATGTGAAATTTGTGGAAGAACTCTTGATCCTACTGATTTAAAAAATATTAGGTCTAAAAGAGATGGATCAATCCCGGAATTTAGAAAAACTTCTCATTACTTTCTTAAACTCAGTAAGATGCAAAATGAAATAAAAACATGGATTGAAAATAAACATGGATGGAGACAAAATGTAAAAAATCAAAGTTTATCTTTTATAAATGAAGGATTAAAAGATAGAGCTATTACAAGAGACTTATCCTGGGGTATAGATATACCGGTTAAAGGGTGGGAAGATAAAAGAATCTATGTTTGGTTTGAGGCTGTTCTTGGATATTTATCAGCCTCTATTGAGCTTTTTAGTAAAACAAATAATACTGATGAATGGAAGGATTTCTGGGAAAATAAAGACTCTGAATCATACTATTTTCAAGGCAAAGATAATATACCTTTCCATACAATAATTCTTCCAGCAATTTTAATTGGAATAGGAGGAAAAAATTTACCAACTGATGTAGTAGCAAACGAGTATCTCAATTTCTCCGGTAAAGAGTTTTCAAAAAGTAAAAATTGGGCTGTTTGGCTCCCAGATTTTTTAGAAAAATATTCTGCTGATTCCTTAAGATATTATCTAACATCTATAATGCCAGAAACTTCAGATTCAGATTTTACTTGGGAAGGTTATGTCAATTCAAATAATAATGAGTTAGTTGCAAATTTGGGGAATTTTGTACATAGAATTTTAACAATGTCACATAAGAATTTTGAAGGTAAAATCCCTTATTTTGATAAAAATAAAGATTCTACTAAAATGATTATTGATAAATGCAATAAAGGGATCCTTGAAGTTGGAGAGTCAATTTCAAAAAGAAAATTTCGTGAAGCTTTAAATAAATTGATGAATTTAGCTCGATTTGGAAATCAATTTTTAGATAAAAATGAGCCATGGAAAAAAATAAAAGAAAATAAAGAAGAAGCCGGAGAAATTCTTGGTCAATCAATTATTATTATTAGCGCAATAAGTTCTATTCTTGAACCTTTTTTACCAGGTTCAGCTATAAAATTGCAAGAAATTATATTTAATCAAAAAATTAATAATTGGAATCTTATTCTTCCTGTTCCTGGAACTGAATTTCAAAAGCCTGATCCTCTTTTTGAAAAATTAGATGAAGAGGAAGTACTGAAAGAAAACGAGATTATTACAAATGAGTAGTACAAATAATTTTTCATCACTAGTTAATGATGAATTGTTAATGGTAATGCTTGAATTAAATGAAATTTCTAACAACCATAAAACTGAATCAAATCTAAACGAAAATATAATAAATCATGTATTAAGTATTCCTGGAAAACAGCTAAGGCCTTCATTGACAATAATTTGTTCAAAAATTTGGGATGATGAAATAGATGATAAGGTAATTAAAATGGCTACAGCTGTAGAACTTCTTCATATAGCAACATTAGTTCACGATGATACTGTTGATTTTGCAGATACTAGAAGGGGTGAAAAAACTGCTTCTAATATCTGGGGGCCTCATATTGCAGTTTTAGTCGGAGATTTTCTTTTTGCTACTAGTGCAGAATATGTTTGTGAAACAGATTCAATTAGACTTATAAAACAGTTTGCATCTACTATATCTGATTTAGCTAAAGGTCAATTGAAAGAAATTGAAAATAGTGTAAATATAAATTTAAAAACCAATGATTATATTAATATAATTTTTCAAAAAACTGGATCTTTATTTGCTACGTCTGCTATGAGCGGAGCTCTTCTAGGCGGAGCAAAAGAAAGCGATATAAATTTTATTTATGAATATGGTAAAAAACTTGGACTTGGTTTTCAAATTTTTGATGATGTGCTAGATTTTGAAGGAGAAGAAAGTAAACTTGGCAAGCCTATTGGAAGTGACCTTAAGAATGGAATAATGACTTTACCTTCTATAATTGCAATTAAAAATAATAAAAAATTAAAAGAAGAAATTGAAAAAATGTTCACATTATCTAAAAAAGATAAAGAAGAAGTTATACCAGGTTTAGTAGAAAAAGTAGTTAACTCAGAAGCAATAGAATTATCAAAAGAAAAAGCTGAAAAATTAATTGATGATTCAATTAAAAATATCAATTCTATAGAAAAGAATAATGATTATACAAAAGCATTAGTAGATTTAGCGATATCTTCTAAAAATAGAGATAAATAATTTCAAAAGGAAAATAAAGTGTTAAAAAAAGATAGAGCTTTTTTTATTCTCAATAAGCTTAATCAAATTTATCCAGACGTGCCAATTCCTTTAACTCATAAAAATAAGTTCGAGCTTCTAATTGCGGTTTTGTTAAGTGCTCAATGTACGGATGAAAGAGTTAACAAAGTTACACCTAGATTATTTGCTAAAGCAGATAATGCAATAAAAATGATGAAAGTTCCTGTTGAAGATATTTTTTCAATGATTCAAACTTGTGGATTAGCTCCACAAAAATCAAAAAATATTTCCAACCTATCTAAAATACTTGTAGAAAAGCATAATTCAAATGTTCCTGAAGACTTCTTATCATTAGAAAACTTACCTGGTGTGGGGCATAAAACTGCCAGCGTTGTTATGTCGCAAGGATTTGGGCATCCAGCCTTCCCCGTTGACACACATATACACCGCTTAGCGCAACGTTGGGGTTTGACAAAAGGTAAAAATGTAGTGCAAACAGAAAAAGATCTAAAAAAATTATTTCCTAAAAATGATTGGAATAAATTACATTTACAAATAATTTTTTATGGTCGTTCTTATTGCACATCTAGAGGTTGTGATGGAACTAAATGCGAAATTTGCAAAACATGCTATCCAAATAGAAATAGTCCATTTAAAATCAATAAAGCATAATACTTTTTTGAATCTATGTAACTTGAGAAACTTAGAATATAACTACATCAAGAATTTAAGATAAGATTAACTTTTATAAAAAATAATTTAAAATGCTAAACGTTGGAATTATAAATATTACAGGATACGCTGGAGCTGAATTAGCTAGGTTAGTATACTCACACCCTGAAACCAAGCTTGTATCTGCAACAGGAAGAAGTAAAGCAGGTCTTTTTTTAGATGAAGTTTTTCCTCATCTTGAAAAAAGCAATATAAAAATTGAAGAAGAAATTAGTGATGATGTAGAGTTTGTTTTTTCTGCATTACCACATGCAGCTAGTGCTGAAAAATTATCTCAATATGTTGATAGAGGAATTCCTGTAATAGATATATCTGCTGACTTCAGGTTGAATGATTTAAATACTTATGAAAAATGGTATGAAGTAAAACATCCAAGACCAGATCTAATGAGTATTTCTAAATATGGATTACCTGAAATATACAGAGACGAGATAAAAAAAGCTAAACTTGTTGCAAACCCAGGGTGTTTCCCTACTGGTGCTATCCTTTCTATGTCTCCAGCTATATCAAATGGTTTAGTTGAAGGCTTAGTAATTAATGATTCAAAAACTGGAGTTTCTGGAGCTGGTAGAACTGCCAAAGAGTCTTTTGGATTTTCAGAATTAAATGATAACTGTTCAGCTTACGGGACAAAGGGACATAGGCATCAACCTGAAATTGAACAAGAATTGAATTTAATTACAGATAAAAAAATAAAAGTTCTTTTTACTCCTCATTTAATTCCAATGACAAGGGGTATATTAGGCACAAATTATAGTATTCTTAAAAAAGAAATAAATGAAAAAGACGTAATTGACCTATATAAAGAATTTTACAAAAATGAACCATTTATTAAAATAGTAAGTGCACCTCCTGCAACAAAGCAAACATGGGGCTCTAATTTTGTGTATATATATCCTTACATAAATAAGGAAACAAATACATTAGTAGTAATTAGTGCCTTAGATAACTTAGTAAAGGGTTCAGCAGGAGCAGCTATTCAAAACATGAATATAATGCAAGGTTTTGAAGAAACACTTGGGATTGATCTATTACCGATTTATCCATAACATGCCCCGTTGGTGTAGTGGCCTAACACGCCTGCCTTTCACGCAGGAGATCACCGGTTCAAATCCGGTACGGGGTACCAAACTTTTTAGATCAAATTCGACACTATCTTTACTTGGCAAATTGGGGAATTGAAATATTGGAAATATAACAAAGTATAGAAACCATTTTGAACTCAAAAGAAATATGCCCTGTTAAAGCAGTGGCTTAACTCATCTGCCTTTCACGCAGGAGATCACCAGTTCAAATCTGGTATGGAGTATCAATTCTTCATTTCAAAAAACGTGTTCACTAAAAGTTATACCAAAAAAAATATTCAGTATAACTTTTAGTAATTATAGTTATCTTTTAATAGATTTCAAACCATTAGATATTCCTTGGTTAGCCCATGGAGCCCAAGGCATAGTAAAAAATTTGTATCCTTTATCAACAAAAAAGTTTGGATCCATAGTAGGAGGAATAAAATACATTCCTGGAACTACTCCATGTCTTTTACATGCTTCAGCTATAGTATCTAAACCTTTTTCATAAACGCTTCCTGAATAATCAAGAGAAGCACCCAATTCTATAGAAAGATCGGAAGGCCCTATTAATAAAACATCTATACCATCAACACTTAATATTTCATCTATATTATCAATGGCTTGTTGAGTTTCTATCATTGGAGCAATAACTAATTCATCATTAAACAGATCCAGGTACTCACGGTACTTTTCCTTAGTTGAGTATTCTTTAACATTAATTCCCCAGTCACCTCTAAGTCCTGCGTTACTTCGATCTCCTAAAGGAGCATATTTACAAGCTCTAACCATTGCTTCCGCTTCTTCTTTTGTATTTACCATGGGTACTACAATTCCTCTAGCACCTGCATCCAATGCAAAACATATAAGATCAGGATGATTAGCACTAACTCGAACTATTGGGGCTGCTTTTTTACCGTCCATAGCTTTTATAGCAGGAATAAACTCCTTAACCATATATGGTGAGTGTTGGGTATCATAAAGTATGAAATCATAATCTGAGTCAGCTAACATTGACATGTTTTCAACAACAGGAGAACCTGCAGCACCAACGACTGTTTTTCCTGACTTTAAAAGTTCTTTGACTTTATTCATTAAATTAATCCTCCGTTTTTTTAAATTATTACTATGTTCGAAAACTTACATAAAGTTATTGAAATTGTAAAGTTCAATATGAAAAAAATATCTTTTATTTAAAGTTCGTTTAATAATAAAAAGAATTAATATGATTACTTACTAGATTTTTTATGATATTGTCTGGAGTTTGAATTTCTTCTATTTCTTTTTCTGTATGGCTTATTGCTAGAATTATTATCTCGATTTTGTTGTCTTTTTGGGTCTCGATTTTGTTCTCTTTTTGGATCTCTATCTTCTTCTTTATCTTGTTTGTCAGGATTTTTAAGTTGGTCTAATAGTTTCTCAATAGATCTCCACATCCTAGAGTCACTAGGAGTAACAAAACTTACAGCTTCTCCAACAGAACCGGCCCTAGCAGTTCTTCCAATTCTATGAATAAAATCTTCTGGAACTTGTGGTAGATCATAGTTTATTACATGGCCTATGTGCGGAACATCTAATCCCCTAGAAGCAATATCAGTAGCAACTAGAATTCTAAATCTTTTATTTCTAAAATCTTCTAGAATACGATTTCTTTTATTTTGTCTTAAATCACCATGTAAAGCAGAGCTTTTTACAGTATCTTTAATTAATCTTTTTTTAAGTTTTTCAGTAGAGTATTTTGTTCTTACAAAAATTAAAATTGATCCTTTTCTTGCTGTAATTTCATCAAGTAATTCATCATATTTTTTCTCAGTTTTAGTATTTACAACTTTTTGTTTGATTTGAGATTTAATAACATTATTATCTTTTACTTCTACCCTTTTAGGATTATTCAAATATTTATTAGATAATCGTATTATTTCTTTTGGAAGAGTAGCTGAAAATAAAAGAGTTTGTCTAGCTTCTGGTAAATATTCAACAATTTTATCTACTTGCTCTCCAAATCCCATATCAAGCATTCTATCTGCTTCATCTAACACTAGAAAATTGAAATGTCTTAAATTTAATGATTTTCTTAAGAGGTGGTCATTTATTCTACCTGGAGTACCTATAATAATTCTAGGATATTTTTTTAATTGACTTAGTTGGTTAGTTATGCTTGCTCCTCCAACTAAAAGAGATATGTTAATTCCACTTTTGTAGCCTACCAAAAGTTTAGCTACATCGGCTACTTGTTGAGCTAATTCTCTAGTTGGTGCAAGAACTAAACCTGAAACTTTTCTATTTGTTGCTATTTGTTGAATCAAAGGTATCAAATAAGCAGCAGTTTTTCCTGAACCGGTTTCAGCACTTGCAAGAATATCTTCCTTATCAATAGCTAAAGAAATTGTTTTGGCTTGAACTTCCGTTGGTTTAGTAAACCTTAAACCTTTAAGTGATTTTGTAAGGTTTTCAGATAATTTAAAACTGTTAAAATTTTCCATAAATATCATGCGATATTTTATCGCAGAATATAAGTCTATACTCTTAATCTAATTTTAGCTTATGATTTACTATACAGCTTTATCTTTTAGCCAATCCTCAGATATTTCTAATCCGAACCCTGGAGCATCAGAAGGAGTAATGTATCCATTTTTAATTACAGGAGTTCCTGGAAATAAAACCATCTCTTCTAATGGAACTCCTGGAGGTGATACACCTTCAGATCTTTCAGCCCATGAAACTGATGGCATTGAATAAGCTAAATGCTGTCCATATGGATAATTTGTACTTGCGTGAGGAATTACTGTCAATCCATATGATTCAGCCAAATGACATATTTTAATCCCTGCGGTAATTCCTCCAACCCAATTTAAATCAGGTTGAAAAATATCAACTATACCTTTGCTTGCGGCTTGTGCAAAAGGGTATAAAGAATACCAATGTTCTCCTGTAGCCAAGGTTTGCCATGGAATTCTATTGCGCAATTTTTGATAACCATCAATATTTTCAGGGTTTAAATAATCTTCTAACCACTTTATTCTATAAGGCTTCAACCTCTCTGCTAGCCTAACTGCATATTCATTATTTAATGACATCCAAGCATCAACTGCAATTTCTACATCATCCCCAACTTGGTCTCTTGTAGATGCAACTAATTCTTCAGCTCTATTAATTCCTTCTATATTACTTTCTGGACCTTCTCTTAGGAAAAGCTTTACTGCTTTAAATCCTAATTCCATAAACCAATCAATGCTATTTTTAGTGCCGTATGTAAAATCAGTATTACTTGCATAACAAAAAATTTTATCTTTTTGAGGACCTCCTATTAATTCATAAACAGGACGATCTAAAATTTTCCCTTTTAAGTCCCAAACAGCATTATCTATAGCACTTATAGCAAAGCTCGATAAACCAGAAGTGCCATAAGAAATTGTTGATTGTTGCATTACATCCCAAATTAATTCTGTTGCCATGCAATCTTTTCCTACTAAAATTTTTGACAAATGATCATTAATTATAGATTCTGTAACTCCAGAATGATTAGTGAATCCAAATCCCCAATTACCATCTTCTGACTTGACTATACAAGCTGTTCTTTTCCATTTTGCACTCCATTCAGACCTAGGAATATTAGGGTATCTATTCATAGGACTTACCATCCCTCGAATATCATAAGGGTCTTTAGATTTAGGAACCCTAGGCTTTGTTTTTATATTAGGTTTTAATTCAATTGTGAATGCTTCAATAGATTTTATTTTCATAATAAGCCTCTGTAACTATAGTTTACTTTTTATAATTTTTATAATATTTGAAAATTATCATATCCAATAAAAAAATTAAATGTATGGGTGAAAAATGAAAATAAAAGATTTAAGACTATCAAAATTAAAATTAATTGAACATCTTGGAGAAGTTGAACCTGCATGGAGTCCTGGTACAAAAGTTAAATCTAATATAGGAGGAGGAAGTTTCGTAGAAATAGAACTTGATAATGGAGAAATTGGCATTGGACCATCTTGTGATGAAAATATTTTAAATGATGCTAAAAATTATTTAATTGGTAAAAGCCCTATAGACGTAATAAGCCATTTTAAATTCTTAATATATAAAACTAAAAATATTCCATATAATGGCCTTGCAGGAATAGATATTGCCCTGTGGGATTTAAAAGGGAAAATAGAAAAAAAGTCTATTTCAGAAATTTTAGGTAGAAAAAAAGATTTTTTAATCCCATATGCTAGTTTTGTTATTTTATCTGATCCTGAAGAAAGAGCTCACATGTCTAGTAGCCTTGATAAAGAAGGATGGAAAGCAATTAAGGTAAGATTACATCATGAAAATGAAAATCTAGATATTGCAACTATAGAAGAAATAGTAGGAAATACTTCCTCAAACTTAAAAATTTTAGTTGATGCAAATCAAGCACAATCAAGTTATCCTTGGCAACCTGGAGTTATATGGGATTTTGATAGAGCAAAAAGAATGAACAATATCATGAATGAACTAGGATGTTATTGGTTAGAAGAACCTAGGCCTAGATTTAACTATGATGAACTATCAGAATTAGTAGCAATGAAAAAGACTAAAATTGCTGGAGGCGAAAATAATACTGTTGTTTCAGATTTTCACCAAATGGTTGAAAAAAATTCTTATAATATCTTGCAGCCAGAATCTATGGTTCTTGGCGGAATTACCCCATTAATAGAAATAGGACAGTTGTCACTAAAATATAATAAAGAAATTGTCCCTCATCATGGAGGAGGTGACATAGGAGTAGTAGCTCATATGCACTTACTATCAACTTGGGAAAATGCACCTTTCTGTGAAATTTTACATGATCCTCCATTAAGTAGTTATAAGAATAAATTTTATATTTTCAATGAATCTCTAGAAGTTAAAGATGGAATTATAAATGTTCCTAAAAAACCAGGGCTTGGAGTATCAATTAAAGAAGACATCATAATTAGAAAATGAGCCTTGGTTCAATTAAATCAGAATATAGAAAGTGGTATATTGCCAGTACAACTTTTTTATCTGTAGGAGTTTCAATAGGTTTAATACAATATGCTTTTCAAGCATTCGTTATTCCCTTAGAGCAAGAATTTGGATGGTCAAGAACTGAAATAAATATATCTATTTCTTTAGGTATTGCAAGTTCTCTTATAGCACCTTTTGTAGGTAGGTTTTTAGATAAGTTTGGGTCAATGAAAATAATGGCTTTATCACTTTTTGTAATTACAATTGGTTTTTTATTTAGAGCGTCTATGAATCATATTTGGCAGCTTTATTTATCAAGTATTCTCTTACATGTTGGAATTCCTGGAGCAACTCAACTTCCTTTGGGTAAATTAATGGGTATTTGGTTCCCCAAAATTAGAGGAAGAATGATTGGCTTTACTATGGCTGGAAATAATTTCTCTGCGGTTATTTCAGTACCCATCGCAACTTTTTTAATTATTTCTTCAGGTTGGAGAATAGCTTTTTTTTCCCTAGCGATAGCTACATTTATTGTAATGATTTTAGTTCTATTATTTATTAGAGATGATAAAAATTATAATTTTTCAAAAATCAATAATACGATTAGTAAAAATAATCATGAAAAAGATTATGAAACTAAAGAGGCTTTTAAAACTTATGCTTTTTGGTTTTTAGCCGCTGGAATAACTTTACAACAATTTGCAAGAACAACAGTAGTTATTCAGTTGGTTCCTCATTTTATATCACAAGGTATGAGTTCTACATTAGCGTCATCAATGATGTCAGTATTTGGAATTTTTGCAGTAATAAGTAAATTAATTAGTGGATGGCTAAGTGACTTAATTCCTTCTAGGTTTATTTTAATTATTGTAGTTATTTTGCAGATGATAGGGATTCAAATGATTTTATCTGAAAATTTTACTCATTTATGGATAGGATCGGGTCTAATGGGTTTAGGAATAGGAGCAATGGGGGTACTTGGTCCATCAACTACAACAGAATTATTTGGACTAAAAAAATACGCTTCTATTTTTGGAACTTTACAAATGCCCGTAGCAATACCAGTCATAGTTGGACCTATAATATCAGGAGTCATTTTTGATAACTATAAATCATATAATTTAGCTTTTAATCTTGTAGAATTACTTTTAATAATCTCAATTATGTGTTTTATATTTGTAAGAATAAAAACTAAATAAGGAAATAAAATATGGTAAAAGCAGCTGTTTTGTATGAACCAAATAAGCCAATGGTTATTAAAGATCTTAATCAGGAAGCTCCAAAAAATAATGAAGTCAAGGTAAAAATGTTAGCTGCTGGAGTATGCGCATCTGATCATCATATAATGAAAGGTGAAACAAGCATGCCTATGCCAATCGTTGTAGGTCATGAAGGAGCTGGAATAATAGAAGACATTGGTGAAAATGTTACCTCTGTAAGCAAGGGAGATAAATGTATTTTATCATTTGTAGCTAGTTGCGGATCGTGTAATTCATGTAGAGCTGGATTAGGAAATTTATGTGATACTAATAGATTAACCGGAACCAAACAATATGATGGAACTTTCAGGCTTAAAGATGAAAATAATAATGATATACATCAGATGGCTAAGCTTGGAGTATTTGCTGAAGAAATCATAATCCCAGAAAATGCTTGTTTTAAGATAGATGACGATGTCCCCATTGATGTAGCTTGTCTAATAGGTTGCTCTGTTACAACTGGTGTTGGTGGAGTAATAAATCAACCTAACATATTTCCTGGAGCTACTATTGCTGTTTTCGGAACAGGAGGGGTAGGGCTCAATAGTATTTTAGGTGGCAGTCTTATGAATTCTTCAAAAATTATAGCTGTGGATATTTTAGATAGTAAGCTTGAATTTAGCTATAAATTTGGTGCAACACATACAGTAAATTCTAAGACAGAAAATGCATCTGACAAAATACTTGAAATTACAAATGGACAAGGCGTAGATTTTGGATTTGATGCTTTTGGAAGTCCTATAACAACTGAGACTATGATGAAATCATTAAAAAAAGGCGGGACTGGTGTAATAATAGGTTTAGCTCCAATTGGAGTCACAGCTAATATAGACCTTGTAGATATGGTAAGAGACCATAAAACATTAGTAGGATCATATTATGGGTCAGTATCTCCTCATCTTACATTTGAAAGAATTATTGATTTTTACAGATCTGGTAAATTAGATATAAATTCTGTAATACAAAGAAAGTACCCATTAGAAAAAATCAATGAGGCTTACCATGATTTAGAAACAGGAAAAGATGGGCGTGGAATTATTGATTTTACCATTTAGGAAGTAACAAAAAAAATCCCTAATGCATATAAAACTATAAGACCAAAAAGTAGTGAATTAATTATTAGCTTTTCTAATTTATCTTTAAATAATATTATAAACATAGCAAGTAAAATCATCACAGATGTAAAAATTCCAGCAGCTATATGTGCATTTTCAAATTGAGACATTAGATTGCCTTTGTAAAAAATATCTGCATAAAAAATTATAGAAATATTAAAAACACAACTTCCAAGTAATCCAGCAACTCCTAAATCTGCAGCTTTCATTTTTACTGAAGCAAAATAAGCTGATGCCTCAGGCATAGTAGTCACCAAAGATACTGCTATGATCCCCAAAGTGCTAGAGGCGATTCCTGATATTTCTGCAATATTGTCAACACTAAATGCTAAAAAATAACCTGAAATAATAACTCCCAATGATATTAATCCAAAATAAGACCAAGCTGTTTTGGCAGAAATTGTTACCGGTTCATCATTGGTTTCTTTTTCTTCTGTTTTAGTTGAATAAATAACTCTTAATCCTGCTAAATAAAGAAGCAAAATTATTAATGAAGACAAGCCAACATTAAAAACTGAGAATGAAATATTGATTATTCCTAAAATTAAAGTTGCAAAAGTCATAACAAACGCAAGTGATGCTAAATACCATTGACTATTAGAAATCTGGTCTAGAACTGTTTTTCCTCCAAAAATCAAGGCTATTATTGCAAACATGATCATATTAGTCATATTGGCACCTATTACATTTCCTAAAGCTAAAGAGGGATTAGGGGGAGATAATAATACAGCTGAAATATTAGCAGAAAGTTCAGGTAAAGAAGTTGCTAAAGCTACTAAAATACTTCCCACAAATAGTCTTCCTAAACCAGTAATAGAGGCTATTACATCACCATATTTTGCTAAATATGTACCAAATATAATGGTAGATAAAGCACTAATTAAAAAAATGATTATATTTACAATTAAGGTATCCAATTTAATCGCTCCTTACCACTGCCCAGTTTTAACCAATAAATAACCAATAACAAAAATAAATAAAGAAGAAATTATTATTATGATAAAAAAAGGTCTGAATATTTTCTGAAACCTATTTAAATTATCATAATCTTGGTTTATATAATCTTCCCAAGGATCAATAACTTTATTTTTATCTTCTAAAACTTTAATTTTATTTTTCATAAGCAATCATAAAATATACTAAAAAACTTAATATCTCAATTATAATCTTTCGCAGATTAGTATAGAATTTTGAAAAATAAAATTATTTTTTGGAGGTTCAATGTTTGATTTTATAGGCATTGCAATTGGTTTTTTATTTGCAATTTTAATTGTTAGCGGAATAATATTTTTTATAGGATATGCATTTAAGAATTCAGGAGTTAAAGTCAATTTTGATGTTTCTTTAAATGGATATTTTTATTTTGTAAGATTGATCTCAGGTGGTGTTTTTTGCTTAGCAGGTTTATCTAGGATTTTTCAAGCAGTTTTTGCTATGATCTTTGGAGAATCATTCAGTTTCCAAATGACAACTTATAATTCTAGACTTAACGAACAAGAATTAATAGAAATGCTTGATGGAAGTATAACCGCAAGTCTTTTTACAGGAATCACAACATCAATTATAAGTGGTATAATTTTTGCTGTTCACGTATACCTTCAATCAAAAAATGATAAAAATATCAGTGAGAATAAATCAAGTGATATTGTATTTAAAGTTCTTGTTTTTTCAGGTACGATTTTCTTCGGGTTAGTCACTATTGTTTCCCTAGTAGGTACGATAGAAGAATTATATAAATTTATACTTTTTGATTCAGTTGATAATATAGAAAATTGGTCAAAAGGTGTTCCTGGAGAACCATTATCCATAGCATTAAGCGCATTGATAGGGTGGAGTGTCACACTAAGAAGATTAATTAAGGTTATTTCAAAAAAGTAATTTTATAATAAATTATTGCATTATATGAACTTTTATTGAACCGGAAGTTTTATTATATGCCGTCTTAAATCCTTCTTGTATATCTTCTAATTTATATTGATGGGTAACAATTTTTTTATACGGATGGTTTCCTTTAGATAAAATATCTGAGGCTATTTCAAAATCATGTTTCCCATTTATATTTGCATAACAAGTAGCAGGAATAAAGCTTATTTCTCTAATCATAGGTTGTAAAAAATCAACTTCAACTGGATTTCTAAACCCTCCAAGAACAATCACTTTTCCAGTATTTTTTACACATTTTGCTGCCTGTATAAGAGGAGAATTTGAAGTTCCTCCTATAGTTTCTACTACAAAATCAACTCCAACTCCATCGGTTCTTTCAAAGCACTCATTTTCAAGCTCTCCTGGTTCAGAGGAAACGACTATGTCGGCCCCCATATTTTTAGCTGCTTCAGCTTGTTGATCATATTTTGCTGAAGCAATAATAGTTTTTGCGCCAAAAGCTCTAGCAACTGCAATAGAAGATAAACCTATTGTAGACGAACCAACAATAGCTACATTTTCTCCTGATAAAAAATTTGCAAATCTAAATCCATGAACAGAAACAGCCATAGGCTCAACTAAAGCGCCATCATTCCAATCCATTTGATCTGAAATTTTAAATAACCCTTTTGGCTTTCTAGTTATAAATTGAGAAAAACCTCCTCCTGTTTCAAGAGATTGATTCATACAATGCCTAAATTGTCCATAATTACAAAAATAACAAGAGCCGCATGCTTTTCCTGCACCTATGGAGTCGATAGCCACTCTGTCCCCAATATTCAAATTGCCAGAATAAGATTTTGGGAGTTCAATAATTTCACCCGCAGTTTCGTGTCCACTTGGAATAGATTGTGGTTCATTTCTTTCGTTAGTCATATGTAAGTCAGAGCCACAAATTCCTGATGCTTTAATATCAATGATTGCAGATCCTTCAAATATATTTGGGAATGGTATTTTTTGGGCTATATAATTCCCATTTCCATCATCTAATGCTCCAATAATTGAATCTCTATTATCCATAATTTACTCCCATTTACTGATTGATAATTATAAGGTATCACTGATTTTATTTTTTTCTAGAAAGAAATAAAATAAGTATCACTAAAATAATAATAATAATAAATCCAATAGTAAAAAATACTATCAAAAAATTATCAGAAAAGCTTGATATAAAATCTACTACCCATTTTGCAAAGTCAGGATTTATAGAATCTCCGTGATGATTATGAAAGGATTGTTCAGGTTTACCATAAAAAAACATCAGTTCAATTGATTTGCATTTTTATCGTAAAATCTTGAAGAAAATTTTCTTTCATTTATTGTGAAAGAGGCTATTGAAGCAATTAATAAAGTAATTACGCCCACCCATAAACCTAAATCATAATTGCCATAATAATCAAAAACTATTCCAAATAAAATAACCGCAGCAGCCCCTCCAATTTGATGTGACATATTAATCAGACCAACTAAAGATCCTAGTTTTTTATATCCATATATTTCGGATGTAAGAGCTGTAGTTAATGGAACTGTTGCCAACCAAGACAAACCTCCAATAATTGCGAAAGCCCACAAGGCTATTTGCCCAGAAAGTAATAGAAGCGAAATAAATGCTATCCCTCTTACAAAATATACCATCGATAAAATATATCTTCTTTCAAATTTATCTGAAAAATATCCTGAACAAAAAACAGAGATCCCATTAACAGCACTTAAAACTCCAAAAGAAAATGCTGCTTCAGAAGGTGAAATGTTTTCCGAAATAGCCCAGTTTATAAAATGAACAGAAATGGAAGCTGTAGTGATACCACATACAAAGTACCCAATTGAAAGTTGCCACATAGGTTTAGAGTTATAAGCTTTTGGCCATTCATCTACCCATAAAGGGCCTTCTTCAATATCATTCATACTAAATTCATCTGTTGAATCTATAGGAACATTTTTCAACTCAGAAGGATCATTTTTTAATACTATAATAAAAAGAGGGAAAACTACTATAAATCCAAACAATCCAATTATAATCCATGCAAGTTGCCAGCTAAAACTTAAAGAAATAAAAGTTAATAAAGGTATAAAAAACAAGCTTCCTATAGATCCTCCAGCCATTACTGCACCAAGAGCAAGTCCCCTTCTTTTAGCAAACCATTTCGAAAGTAAAATTCCTACCGGCCCACCTGTTGCTGTAGCAAAAGATAAAAGAAATCCATAATAAATTGAAAGAGTAATTATATTAAATGATGTGGCTATTAGAATTGAAGAGATAGATACAGTCAATGCTGAAAAAATCAATATTATTTTGGGACCATACCTATCTGATAATTGACCTACAATAGGTGCTGCCAAGCCATTAACTAGCCATCCAATACTTGCTGCAAGACTAAGTGAAGATACACTAACTTCCCACTCAGATTCCCAAATATCTATGAATATACCAAACCCTTGTCTGGTTCCTATTCCAATGGCCATAGATAAAAACAGTGCTGCAACTATCAACCAACCATAATAAATATTTGAAATTTTTTTTAGAATCATCATCATCAGTAGTTACAATATAATTAACATTAATTTTTTATTTAGTATAAACATTAAAGGTTTATACTAAAATTATTATATGAATATTTATGAAAATACAGCAAGGTTTTTTGTAAAGAATCCAATAAAAATTTTTTTACTCTTCGTAATTCTAACTATTGGCTTAACATTGTCATATCTTTTTATTCCTTATAGAGGTGATGCTTCAACTTCACCTAAAGATTCAATAATAGAATTAGACATTAAAATTTCTGAAGAATTTTCAGATGAAGTTCATTTTGGATTATTTATTATTGAAACAAAAAATGGAGAAGATATTCTATCTAAGGATAATTTATTTGAAATATTTAAATCAACTGAAAAGCTTAGAGAAGAAGATTCTCAAAAAAAATTATCTCCAGAAAGTATTAGCGACACAGAACACCTTTTTAAATATGTCGACTCTGAAACTGGAGCCCAAGTAAATGGAATTCTAACAATTGCTGACGTTGTTAATAATATTTTAATTATTGATCCTAAATATAATAAAACTCTAGAATTTGCTACTAATAATGAAGTGAAAGAAATAATTTCTGAAGTACTCAAAGGAGATAAATTAAAAGATATTAAAAGAAATATAAGCATCTATTCAAACATAGAAAAAAGGAAAATAGAAGGAAAAGAAATAGATTGGTGGACATCTCCTGCAATTTTGATTGCCGTGCTAGGTAACAATGAATCTTTAGGAGGAGGTTCGCAGAGAGTTGCTATATCAGGAGATAAAACAACTTTAGATAAAGAAATATTTAATACTAACGTTTTAAATATATTAAAAAATGAAATTAATTCTATGAATGTTTGGGGGATAGCAATTGATGTCAATCTTGAAGGTGAAAGGCAAGGTTTTTCTTCATCACTATTTATAACTTTTACAGTTATAGCTGCAATAGCTGTTGTTGGTCTTTCATTAAGATCCTACTGGGCTGTAGTTTTAGTTGGAATAGGATTATCAACACTAATGATTTGGTTAAAAGGATTTTCATATCTTTTTGGACTAAAAGGTGGTTTGATTTCAGATTTTATTGTTCCTATAGCTATGGTATCTTTTGGAGTAGATTTTGGAGTTCATGCAATTAGAAGATATCAAGAAGAAAAAAAATCTAGTATTAGTTATGATAAAAAATTTATTATAGCTTTTGGTGGAGTTGGTTCTGCCTTAACTTTAGCTTTTATAAGTGATGCTATAGCATTTCTATCTAATATAACTTCTGGAATAGAATCTGTAGTTCATTTCGGACTAGCTGCTGGAGTAGCAACATTAGCGTCATATATTGTATTGGGTATATATGCTCCATTTTTACTCTCTAAAATTGAAAGTTTAGATAAAAAAAATAATAAAAATATATTTATTTGGACGAGCTTCGCTTTTGGTTCTGCTGCTTTATCAGGGGGGTCAGTAATTGTTTTTTTATTATTATCTCCAATTTATGGTATTTTAATGATATTAATAAATATTCTAGTTTATTTATTAATACCGCTATACATAGTTAATAAATCCATATCTAAAATTACAAAAGAGAATGAAAATAATCATAAAAATATATTTATAAAAATAGAAGAAAAATTTAGTAAAATAATTATTCTTTCAGCAAAAAGGCCCTATTTAACAGTTTTGTTATTTTCATTAATCACAATATATACTACTTTTTTAGCATTTAAACTTGAAGCTAGTTTTGAAGTAGCTGATTTTTTCAATACTGAATCAGAATTTGTTATAGGCCTTGATAAATTAGACTATCACCTTGGTGATACTACAGGAGAATTAGGGGTGATTTACATAGAAGGAGATTTGGCAAACCCTGAAGCTATTAATGATATTTTTTATCTAATAAAAATCTTAGAAAAAAAAGATTTTTTAGCTCATGACAAAAAAGGAGAATTACTATTAATTGAACCTAATTTATTATCACTTATAAAAGCTAAAAATATTTCAGGTGATAATAAAAATGAGAATAAAAAAATATTTGACTCACTTATAACAGAAGGATTAATGAACGAAAAAGGTGAATTGTTTTATTCTGCAAGTAGAGTCAAGTTTACTTTAGTACAAACTATCAATGGCTACGCTACAGTGTTTAGAGTTGGGATCCCAGATTCTGCAAGTCAAGATATAACTAGTTTTGCAAGAAAAGAACTAGAGAATGAATTAAAATATCTTGAAAATAAAAACTATATCTCAAAATATGGAGTTACAGGCTCTCCATTTGTAAGAGAGGTAGAACTATCCTCTGCAACAAACTCATTATATAAATCAATACCAATAGCCGCTGTTGCTTCTTTCTTAGTACTATTAGTAACTTTTAGATCAATAAGGTATGCGTTAATAACCGTAATGCCTATTGGTTTAGTAGTAAGTTGGTTATACGGCATTATGTATCTTGGAGGATACTCTTTAAATCTAGTAACAGCAACAATAGGTGCAATTTCTATAGGAGTAGGAATTGATTTTTCAATACATCTAACACAAAGATATAGAGAAGAATTAAGAAAAAACTCAAAAGAAATAGCCTTGTTAAAAACATTAAATGGAACAGGTATAGCCCTACTTGGATCTGCTATTTCTAGTATTGCAGGGTTTGCAATTATGGGATTTGCACCTATGCCAATGTTTGCGAGTTTTGGTCAAATTACTGCCATAATGATTTTTCTAGCTTTAATTTCATCAGTTTTTGTTCTTCCAAGTTTATTAGTAATAGTTTCTAAAAAATCTTAATAATGTAGAATTTATATTATGACAAATAATGTTTACTCTATAAGCCAAATTTCAAAAATTACAGGCGTCAGTACATCTGCAATTAATTATTATATAAGATTAAATATTTTAGAATCTCCAAAAAAAACTTCAAAAACTCGAGCTGTTTTTACAGATTTTCATATTAAAAAAATAGGTGAAATAAAAAAACTACAAAATAATGGTTTCCCTTTGAAATTGATAAAGAAAAAAATCAACTCGATTGCTTCAGAAATTAAAGAAGTTTATTCAGTGGAAGAAATAATAAATTTATCAAAAGTGAGCAGATTATTTTATGATGATTTATTGAAAAATAATCTATTAAACCCTCCAGAAGAAATAGATAACCAAAAAGTACACCCCAATAGTACGATTAGAATCATAAATTCTTATAAAACACTTATTGATCTAGGAGTGTCTTTTGAAACTTTGAAAAGACACGAAGATTATAAAAAACTTAGCGAAGCAGAAGCATACTTTCTTTTAGAGCACTTAAATGATGCAAAAAAAAATAAATCAGATTTAAATAATTTTGAAGTAATAAGTGCATTTGAAACTATAAGGAATTTTTATAGAATGGATTTTTTTAATGAATAGAATAGCAATTATAGGTCAATCATCTTTTGGTTCAAGTGTTGCAGAAGGTATTGTAAAATCAAAAGATACAAAAATTGTAGGATTATTTACACCAAAAAATTTAGATTCAGATCCACTTTATTTATTTTCACAAAAAAATAATATTGATGTTTTTAGATTTGAAAAATTAAGGTCAAATAAAGCTATTGAACAATTTAAAAAACTTAAAGTTGACTTATTAGTTATGGCATATGTTACAGATATAGTTCCATTAGAAATAATTGAATCTCCATCTTTAGGAACAATACAATATCATCCCTCTTTATTACCAAAGCATAGAGGTCCTTCATCAATAAATTGGGCTATTATAAATGGTGATAAAAAAACAGGAATATCAATATTTTGGCCTGATAAAGGTTTAGATACTGGACCTATATTATTACAAAAAGAGGTACAAATAGATAATACTGATTCAACAGGAAGTTTATATTTTAAGAAATTATTCCCTTTAGGAGTGAATGCAATTTTAGAATCTATTGAACTGATTAAAAATAATAATGCCCCAAAAATTATTCAAAAAGAGGAAAATGCATCCTACGAAACATGGTGTTCAAAACAAGAAATAAATTGGGACGAAGAACCAAAAAAAATCTTTGATCTTATAAGAGGATGCGATCCTCAACCCGGAGCATGGACAGAAATAAATTCAAAAAAAATCTTTTTTTATGATTGTAAAATGTCAAAAAACAACCTTAAATTAAATCATAAACAGATTTTCATTTCAAAAGAAGAAGTTTGTATAGGTATAAAAAAAGAAAAAATCATTATTGGAAGAATAAAAATAGAAGGTGAAAAAAAGATAAACTCTTATGAATGGATGAAAACAAACAAAATTAAAAACTATTCAATTATAAAATAATATTATGAATTCAAATTATAAAAATATAATTTCAGAAACACTTAAACAATTTAAATCTAACTATAAAGAAATTAGAATTGAAGAAAGTATTTCTACAAGAATTAACTATAACGGAGATAAAAGGGAAAATATTTCTATTAATTCTCAATTAGGAGGTTCAGTAAGGTCAATGGCTAATGGAGGATGGGGGTTTTGTAGCTTTAATGATATTAATAAAGCTCCTGAAAAAATGAAGGAAAGTATTGAAATGGCTAAATATAATTCAAATCCTTCTTTTGAAATATACAAAAACAATCCAGTCAAAATTGAAATCAAGCCTATTATAAAAAAAGATCCTAGGGCAATAAAACTTAAAGATAAAATAGATTTACTAGATCACTATAAAGAAATAATTTTAAGTCAAAGTTCAATTAAAGGATGCGAAATTGTTTATGGAGACACTGAACGTAAAGTAGTTTTTTCTGATAGTGAAGGAAATGAAATAGAACAAAATTTTATTCATGTTATATTAAGAATAGCTGCTAATAGCTCAGATGGTAACGAATTATTACAATCTGGCTTTTCAATAGGTTCTTTAGGTGATTTTTCAGTTGTAGAAAATTTAGATAAAGAAGTTCTTGGATGTGCCAAGAAAGCTCAGAGTCTTATTAAAGCACCAAAGGTATCAGGAGAAGAAACAACTGTTATATTAGATCAAATTCTAGCTGGAGTGTTTGTTCATGAAGCATTTGGGCATCTATCTGAAGCTGATAATGTTTATGAAAACGACAGATTAAAAGAGATTTTAAAATTAGGAAAAAAATTTGGAAATGATGATCTAAATATTACTGATGGCGGAAAAATTCCTGACTTAAGAGGGTCATACGATTATGATGACGAAGGTACTCCTTCTACCGAAACTCCTTTAATAAGAGAAGGAGTATTAGTAGGAAGACTACACTCAAAAGAAACTGCTAGTAAAATGTCGGAAAAAGTTACAGGAAATGCAAGAGCAATTTCTTTTGCATATCCTCCAATTGTAAGAATGACAAATACTATAATAGAAAATGGTGAATCAACAAAAGAAGATATCATAAATGATACAAAAGATGGACTTTATGTTAAAAATTGGTATGGAGGAATGACAGAACATGAAATGTTTACATTTTCTTCTGCGGAGACTTACAGAATAAAAAATGGAGAAATAAAAGAAACTTTAAGACCTGTAAAATTATCAGGTAATCTTTTTACAACTTTAAAAAATATAGATGGTATTGCTAATGATCTTGAAATAAACCAAGGCGGAGGATGTGGCAAGGGAGGACAGATGCCGTTACCAGTATCAAATGGATCTCCTCATATTAGAATAAATAAATGCTTAGTATCAAGTGGGTAAAATGAATAAAATAGAAAATTTCTTGATTAAAAATTTTGAAGAATACGAAATTTATCAAGAAAAAAGTGAATATAAAAGTATATCTTTTGAATCAAATAATTTAAAAGAAATTTCAGTGAAGCAATCTCAAGGTTTTGCAGTAAGAGCAAAAAAGGATTCAAAAATAACATTTTCATCATCGTCAAATTATGATTTAGAAAAGTTTAAATCACATTTTTTAGAGTTAAGTAATTACTCAATTGATACAAAAATCAATTTCCCCAAAAAATCAAAAGGGTCTGATACTATTATTTTCAATAGAGAAGATTTTGATATTTCAAATAATTATTTTATAGATAAATTAAAAAAAGAAATTGATTCAATATTAAAAAAATTCCCAGAAGCTTTATGTGATGCAGGCTTTAACTTAGCTATTGGAGAAACAAAATTATCCAATTCAAATAGTCTCTCTATTGATATTGATGAGTCATTAATAAGTTTTTTTATCTCAGCTCAAATCATAAATGGAAATGATATGTTAAATATTTACAAATATGACACGTCGGTGAGTAATATAAGTGAAGAAAAAATATCATCTATGACAGAAAGCTTAAAAGAAGATTTATCAATAGCGCAAAAAATAAGCTCTACACCAAAAAAAGGATGCCCAGTAGTATTCACTCCTCATGGACTATATCAGACAATATTATCACCACTACTAGTCTCTTTTAGCGGTACAAATTTATCAAAAAAGCTTTCATCGTTATGTGATAGAGAAGGAGAAAAAATCTTTGATAAAAAAATTACTCTATTTGATGACCCGCACATAGATTTTAGCCCCTCTTCGCGAAACTATGACGGAGAAGGAATTCCAACAAAAAAAAATGTGCTTATAGAAGAAGGTAAATTTATTAATGGAATTTATGATCTAAAAACAGCTAGTGAGTCTTCAAAAGATTCTACTGGTTCAGCTGGAAGATCACTCCATTCCAATCCTTCACCTTCAACCTCAAATATAGTAATGAAAAACGGAGAAAATGATTTTCAAAAAATTATTAAAAATATTGATGAAGGGATTTTAGTAGATAATCTGTTAGGTGCAGGTCAAGGGAATGAATTATCTGGAGATTTTAGTGCTAATATTTCACTTGGGTACAAAATTGAAAAAGGGAAAATAGTAGGTCGAGTTAAAAATACAATGATTTCTGGAAATGCATTTAAAGCACTTAAAGAAATTGAAGAAATAAGTTCAAATACAGAATGCGTATATGGATCTTTATTTTTACCTTTTTTACAAACAAATAATATAGAAATTTCATCATAATGTTAGAAGCAATAGATTATTCGAATTTAAACTTTGATTTATTTGAAGAAACTTATAAAAATATCTTAAAAAAATCAAATAAAGATATTTTAGAAATTCTTTTAGAAATGCAAGAATTTGAAATTAAAAATAAAGGAAAAGACTTTGAAAGCTTAATAATAAAATTTATTCATCACAAAGATAAAAATATTAGATTATTTACAACTAAATATATCGAAAAAAGTACAGATCTAGATACTTTTAGAATAATAAAAAACATAATTATTGATGAAAACGAAAGTAAAATCAGATATGAAGCTATACGAATTTTAGGGAATTGGATTTCAAGCTATTCATATAAAAAAAATAAAAAAAATGAGATTGATGAATTATTAAATTTTGGATTAAATTATATTTCTGAAAAATCAGATAAAGAAGATCAAAACAATATGATAAAAAGCTTAAGTTATATAGATAGTGAAAAAATTGAAAAAATAATTTCAGAAAAGTATAACAGTATAAATATAGATGATATATTATGCTCTGCTATATCAATGGGTAACAACGGTAAAAATAAATGGATTCCTTTAATTGAAAAACTTTTAGAGCATGATAATTATCAAATCAGATCAAGTTCTTGTATTTCACTTAGCTTAATTGGTGATGAAGATCATTTAGATAGAATAAAAGAATTGCTAGATGACGAAGAGCTAGAAACTCAAAAATCTGCAGTTTTAGCAATAAGTAATATCGGAGGAAATTATGCAAAGGAGATTTTAGAAAAACTAAAATTTTCAACTGAACCAGAAATTATAGAAATAAGTAAAAATATGATATTAGAATTAAAGCAAGAAGAAGAACTTGATTCAACTGATGCTCCAGAAGAAAAGCTTGAAGATATTTCAAGCCAAGATACAGATGATTATAAAAATAATGATTTTGATGAGTATGATGCAGGGAAAATAGAAGGATGGGGAACATTAAATACAGATGGAACTTCATTCATAGCTCCAGATGCAATTGATACAGACATTAATGATCCTATAAAATCGTTATCAGATTATGAAAAGCCCGTAGAACAGCCTGATATTGAAAACTAATATTGACTAGCAATTATGGATGCTCCTAATATAGATGCATCATCACCCAAAGTCGTTATTTGAACAGGCGGGGCTTTTTTATAAAAAGGTATTGAAAATCTCTTAGTTTGTTCAATTAATTCATCCCAGTAAAATTGATTCAAAGCTTGAGAAACTGAACCCCCCAAAATTATTACTTCTGGATTTAATATAGCCAATAAAGAAGCTAAGCCTTTTCCTAAATTTTCTAAAACAGAATTGATTATTTCTATAGAAAATTTGTCTTTTTTTTGAGCATAATTAAAAATGATTTTAGAGTCTATATTTTCTACTAAATATTTTTCTAATATATTTGTATTTAGTCCTTTTTTTATTTTTTCTTTAGCAATAGATGCAATTGCAGTGCCTGATACATTCCCTTCTAAACAACCAGGGCATCCTAGGGAACAACTCGGACCGTCAGGATTAATTATCATATGCCCAACCTCTCCCGCAAACCAATTTTCTCCTTGAATCATAGTTCCATTGGAAATTATGCCTGCACCAACTCCAGTAGAAACAGTCAAATATATAATATTATTTGAGCCTTTATTTTTACCAAATTTTTTCTCAGCTAATGCTGCAAGAGTTGCATCATGACCAACTTTTATAAACTCTTTAGAATCAATTTTTAAATTTTCTTTTAAGATAGGAATTAATGATTTATTATGCCAACTTGTAAGATTTGGAGGGTTTATATATTGCCCTGTAATTTGATTAATAGGGCCTGCAGATGAGTAAGCAATTCCCTTAATAGATCTTGACTTTGAAATAGAGCAAATTATTTTTGAAATTTCATAACCAGCATTTTCTATTCCGCTAGAAGGATTAGTTCTAATAATTTCTTTTTCTAATATATTTCCACTTAGATCTACTAAAGCAACTCTAATATTAGAACCTCCAATATCTGCAGCAACTACTAAGTCTGAATTTTTATCTATAATTATATCCATAAAAATTATTATACTATCTAGCCAATAATTTCTGAAAGATCTAAATTCTCTATTTCATCTTTAGATATCTCGCAGTCATTAGCCGCCTCTAAAGCATTATCTGATAAAACTCCAGTAGAAAGAAATTCTAAAACATCACTTAAATCTAGTTCAGAAGATAAACATATAAATCTTTCATCAGTTATAGAGTCATTTTGAATAATTTCAGGAAATTCTAATTCTTCGTCAGAAAAAGGTAAATTTATTGCAAAATAATTAAGAAGTTTTTCAGAATCAATATTACATGAATCAATATCTAATATTATTTTAGGAATTTCTAATAAAAAATTTTCTCCTAATGAAGAAAAATTCAAAGCTAATTTTTCTGAAAGGCATATAGAAGATTCTTCGTCAATTCCACTATCTAATAATTCAGATGGAAGGTTGGTACAATCAATCAAATAAGGCAATAAGGAAATTATCTGTACAGGGAAGGCTCCAGAATTTATATAGATAGAATACAAAGCATCCATAGATGCTTGGTTGCTTGTTTTTATAGCTATACATTCCAAAGAATTTATATCTCTTGGTAAAACTTTTACAATTGATTCATCATCTATAAAGTTTTCTAAATTAAGTTGATATTTATCTCTATTTGATTGATTTAAACAAAATAAAGAACCTAATGAATAAGTAAAAAGAGGAGATCCGAATGTTTCTCCTAAATAATCAAATTTCTCATTGAAACTATTTTCAGTCAAACATGCTATTTCTTGAGAATCAAGTTCAATATTTCTTAATATAAATAATCCTTGTAATATTCTATGATTAGTATTTTCCCCTAAACAACCTGAAAGTTTTTGAGAAGGAATAGAGCTCTCAGAAATATAGATAGTCATTTTGTCTTTCCCTGAAAATTCTGAAAGTAGACAGTTTTGCTCAAATGGTTCTAATTCATTATAAAAAGAATTAAAATTTACTAATGGATTTATAGATATTGGTAAGGTTTTTAATACACTGTCATTATCATTTTGAGTACAACTCATTATGGAAATCAAAAAAAACAATATTAAAAAAAAATTCTTCATAGTTTTATTTTATCAATTTTATATTCTTTCAAAATAGCAATATGACTGAAAACAATGTAAATTAACAATGTAAATTAACAACTAATAAAAAAATAGTTTGGAAATAAATAATGGATAGTAAAGCAGCAATACATACAAAATATGGGGAAAAATTAACTGTAGGTGAAATCCAAATCCCTGATCCTCAGCCTGATCAAGTTTTATTAAAATTACATTCAAGTGGTGTGTGTCATAGTCAATTACATCAAATGCATAATCCTGATTCTCCCACTCCTTCATTATTAGGGCATGAAGGAACAGGTACCGTAATAGCTAAAGGTAAAGATGTGAATCATTTAGAAGAGGGAGATTTGGCAATTATTACGTGGGTAAATCGTGTTCCAGTAAAAGGAAGGCCTACTTATCCATCTTCAGGAGCTACATATAAAGAAGCTCCATTAAATGGTGCTACTTCTACATGGGGAGAAAATGTTTTAGTAAGAGGCGGATATGTTGTAAAAATACCTAAACACTCAGATAAATATAATTCTTCGATTGTAGGATGTGCAGTTTTGACTGGAGCAGGTGCAGTTTTACACACTGCAAAAGTTAGACCTGAAGATTCAGTTGCAATATTTGGAGTAGGGGGAGTAGGATTATCATCATTAATTATGGCAAAAATATTACAAGCTTATCCTATTATAGCTATTGATATTTCTGAAGAAAAACTAGAATTTGCAAAGAAATTTGGAGCTACACATGTTGTTAATTCATTAAAGCAAGATCCAATAGAAGCTATTCATGAAATAACTTCAGGAGGGGCTGATTTTGCTTTTGACACAATTGGATTAAAAATAACTAATGAGCAAATTTTACCAAGTGTCAGAGGAGGTGGGAGCGGTGCTGAAAATATAGGAGGTATGGCAGTTTTAGTTGGTATGCCTGGAAAAAAAATGACTATAGATCCTGGACATTTTATGTTTCATCAAAGGCAATATAGAGGCTCATTAGGAGCAACTTATCCTGACAAAGATTTTTCTATGTATTTAAGATTATTTGAGGAAGGAAAATTTCCTTTAGATAAAATGGTAACAAAAGAATACAAATTAGATGATATAAATCAAGCATGTGATGATTTACAAAACGGGAAGATATCTGGAAGATCTATAATAAACTTTGATAAAAAATAATTATTAGTAAAATTAATTATTTCTAATCAATCACTAAACTAATTCTCATATATAAATTTAATAAAGGAATCACATGGAAAAAATACTTATTACAGGAGGTTCAGGATTAATAGGAAGTATTTTAAATAACCATTTAAAAGAAAATTATAATTTAACTAATTTAGATATTAAAGAATCTTCCGATCCTTCTCAAAAAACTATTATTGGTAATATAAATAAATTTAAAGATGTCCAAACTGCATCTAAAGATATGGATATCATTATTCATCTTGGAGCTGTTATAAGTGTAAATTCTAGTTGGGAAGATGTTTTAAAAAATAATATAGAATCGACAAGAAATATTTATGAATCAGCTAAGTTGAATGGAGTTAAAAAAGTTATTTTTGCTAGTTCTAACCATGCTGTTGGTTTATTTGAAAATGATTCTCCATATAAAGAAATAGTGTCTGGAAAATATAATAATATTGATCCTGACAATATAAAAAGAATAGACGCAAATATTCCTCCTAGGCCAGATTCTTATTATGGAGTTTCAAAATCATTTGGAGAGTCAATTGGAAGATATTATTTTGAAACTTTTGGCATTCAATCTATAAACTTAAGGATTGGAACAGTGCAAAAAACAGATAGTCCCAAAAGTTCAATAAGACATTATTCAACTTGGTTATCTCATAGAGATATATCGCAGCTTGTAGAAAAAAGTATAATTCATGGTGTAGGGTTTGAAATATTTTACGGAGTATCAAATAATAAATGGAGAATTTGGGACATAAATAATGCTTATAAAAAAATATCGTATATGCCCGTAGATAATGCAGAAAAATTTAGAGATTAGGAGAATTTAATGAGTATAAAAATAGATTTAAGTAATAAAAAAGGAATTATATTTGGCCTTGCAAATCAAAGATCAATTGCATGGGCAATTTCAGAAACACTTTTAGAAGCTGGAGCTGAATTAGCTTTTACATATTTAGACGAAAGGTTATTAAAAAATATAAATAAACTACTTGAGCCTTATGATCCATTGCTAATTAAATGTGATGCTAATAGTGAGGATGAAGTAAAAAATGTTATGAGAGAGTTTTATAAAAAACATGGCGAAATTGATTTTATAATTCATTCAGTAGCATTTGCAAATCGAGAAGACTTAGGGGGAGATTTTTCAAATCTTTCAAAGGAAGGGTTTGGGTTAGCACTTGAAACAAGCTCTTATTCATTAGTGACAATTGCTCGCGAAGCTTCACAATATTTTACCAAAACTGGAGGTTCAGTAATTTCAATGACATTTGATGCTTCAACTAGGGTATACCCAGGATATAACGTAATGGGAACTGCAAAAGCTGCACTAGAAAATATCAACAGGCAATTAGCTAATGAATTTGGTCCAAAAAAAATAAGATTCAATTCTATTTCAGCTGGCCCTTTACCTTCATTATCAGCTAGAAGCATACCTGGTTTCACCGAAATGAGAAAAGCTCATGAAGAACGCTCTCCAATAAAAAGACCAATAACTCACCAGGAGGTTGCTAATACTGCATTATTCTTAATTAGTGATTTATCAACTGGGATTACAGGAAGTATTATTCCCGTTGATGGAGGGTATGGAATTATTGCGCTCTAAAATCAGAACTCCAAATATTTTCTATGGATGGTGGATAGTAATGAGCGCAGGAATAGTACAATGGTACTCTTCGGCTGTTTTTTGGAGAGGCTTTCCTCCTTTTTTTGATGCAATACTTAGTACTTTTGGATGGAGTAGCGCTGCTACTGGTGCAGCATTGTCTATACAAAGATCTGAGAGTGGATTGATTTCACCTTTTGTAGGTACTATAATAAAAAAATTTGGTCCCAAAAGAGTTATGGCGTTTGGAATTCTTTTAACAGGCTCTTCTTTTATTTGGATGAGTAGAATGCAAAGTATTTGGGAATTTTATTGCGCTATTACTATACTTACATTAGGAATGTCATTTGGAACTTTTATTATATTTCTTACAGTAGTTGGAAATTGGTTTGACAGAAATAGAGGAAAGGCAATATCAATATTAATGGCTGGCGCAGGCTTAGGAGGACTTACTGTACCTTTGATAGTTTTAGGGATTGATGCATATGGATGGAGAAATATGATCTTTGCAGTAGGTATAGGATTCTGGGTTTTAGGGTTTCCAACATCTTTAGTACTTAGAGGTAATCCAGAAAGTTACGGGCAATTACCAGACGGTGAAAAGCCTTCTAAAATAGAAGATAAAGGATCTAATAAAAAAGAATTTAACTTAACTGTTTCCAAAGCACTTAAAACAGGAAATTTTTGGAAACTTGCATTAGCAACTGGATTTAGTCAGGCAGTTTTTACAAGTAACTTGTTTCATTTAACTTCATTTAAAGAATTTGGGCTTACAACAACTATTGCTGCCACCATCATTGGTTTATCGTGGTGGGGTGATATATCAGGAAGAGTAATTGTTGGTTTTTTAACAGATAGGTTTGATAGAAAAAAATTACTTGCAATATCATTTACTTTATTAACTATAGGCATATTTGGTGTTAGTGTAATAGGTCTTGAAAACAATTATTCATTTCTACCACAAAGTTTGGGCATAATCTTATTCATATTATTTTTTGGTTTAGGATTTGGTGCTTCTGTTCCACTCAGATTAACATTAGTAGCAGACTACTTTGGAAGAAAAAATTATGGATCTATGATTGGAATTTTGAATACAGTCGGGGCGGTATTTGGAGCCCTTGCTCCGTTATTAATTGGTCTGACAAAAGACATAACAGGAGAATACAAATATGCATATTATGTTTTATCTTTTGCGATGGTTTTAGCCATTCCTTTAGTAATTTCTTTAAAAAATAAAACTAATTATCAAAAAAGACTATAAATAATAATGAATATTTTTTAAGTCAGATCTATTCTCTATTTAACCTATTTTTTTTCAAAGAAATTACTAAAGAAATTACTAAAGAGATATTTTGAATTCATTTGTCCATTTACATAATCACTCGGAATACAGTCTTTTAGACGGTATGAGCAATCTAAACAAAATGGTTGCTAAAGTTAAAGATAACCAGCAACCTGCAATAGCAATCACTGACCATGGTAATATGTATGGTGCAGTTGAATTTTATAAAGTTGCCAAAAAAAATAATGTTAATCCTATTATAGGATTAGAAGCTTATGTCGCAAAAGAAGACAGTTATAAAAAAACTAATGCAGAAAAAAGTCCTTACCATCTCACCTTACTTGCACAAAATATTACAGGTTATCAAAACTTAATGAAACTTGTTACTCATTCAAATTTGAATGGGTTTTACTATAAGCCAAGAATAGATAAAAAAATACTAGAAGAAAATTGTGAAGGTATTATAGCTTTGTCTGGTTGCCCATCTTCAGAATTATCAAGAGCTATTATTTCAGGAGATAATGAAAAGGTTAAAGAAACTCATGGATGGTTTAAAGAAGTGTTTAATGAAAATTTTTATCTTGAAATTATGGAACATAAAGGAGTTCCAAATCAAGAAATAATCAATAGAGAGCTTTTAAATATAAATTCTAATAATAACTTACCTATAGTCATTACAAATGATAATCATTATGTTAACAAAAATGACCATTTAGCTCATGAATTACTTATGTGCTTACAAACAAATTCAAATATTAATGATCCTAATAGGTTTAAGTTTGACGACGATAACTACCATATAAAATCATCAGAAGAAATGTATGATCAATGGAAAGAATTACCTATGGGATTATCTAATACTTTAGCTATAGCAGAAAAATGTGATATAACCTTAGATCTTACTAAAACATTACTACCTAAATACGATTGTCCTGATAATAAAAGCTCTATGGAATATTTGAGAGAGCTAGCATATAAGGGTTTTAGTAAGAAATTTGACAATAACGATCCTTTTTTAATTGAAAGGCTAGAGTACGAATTACATGTTATAGAAAAAACAAATTTTCCTGATTATTTTCTAGTATGCTGGGATATTTTTAACTTTGTAAATGAGAAAAATATCCTATCCGCAGTTAGAGGTTCAGCTGCTGCAAGTTTAGTTCTTTATTGTTTAGAAGTTACAAAAATTAATCCTATGGAACACAACTTAGTTTTCGAAAGATTCTTAAACCTTGAAAGAAGAGAAATGCCTGATATTGATATGGACTTCGAAGATGACAAAAGAAATGAAGTAATGAAATATTGTGTTACAAGATATGGCAAGAGTCACGTTGCTCAAATTATTACATTTGGAACAATGGGAGCTAAAGCAGCAGTAAGAGATGTTACTAGAGTGCTAGATTTACCATTATCTGTAGGTGATAAACTTGCTGGATTAATTCCAACTAAAGTAGGAACTAAAATAAAAGATGCCTTAGAAATTCCTGAATTTAAATCTCTAACTTCTGATAAAGATTATAAAAAAGTTATTGAATACGCTTCAAAATTAGAAGGTACTATAAGACATGCTTCAACTCATGCTGCAGGAGTAGTGATATCACAAGATGATTTAACCAATGACGTTCCTTTACAAAGATCAACATCAAATGATGAAAATGCTCCTCCCACAACGCAGTATGCTATGGCTGCAATTGCAGACGTTGGGTTATTAAAAATGGATTTTCTAGGTCTCACCAACTTAACTATTATTGGTAAGACTGTAGATTTAATTGAAAAAAATACTAATAAAAATTTTGATATTTATAGCATTTCAAAAAATGATAAAAAAACATTTGATTTATTATCCAAAGGGGATACTTTTGGAGTTTTTCAATTAGAGTCTGCAGGAATGAGAAGGTATATAAAAGATTTAAAGCCATCAAGTATTTCAGATATCGCAGCAATGATCGCATTATATCGTCCTGGACCTATGGAACATATAGACACATTTATAGAATCAAAATATGGGAAAAAAGAGATAAAGTATCCTCATGATATATTAAAGGATATTTTATCTGAAACATATGGAATAATAGTTTATCAAGATCAAGTTCTTAAAATCGCACAAGCATTTGGAGGATATACTCTTGGAGAAGCCGATATTTTAAGAAAAGCAATGGGGAAAAAAATCAAAGAAGTTATGCTTGCAGAAAAAAATACATTTATTAAAGGTTCTTTAGAAAAAGGGTTTGATAAAAATACTGCAAATAAAATTTTTGAATTAATTGAACCTTTTGCAGGATATGCTTTTAACAAAGCTCATAGTGTTTCTTATGCCATGATTGCCTACTGGACAGCATATTTTAAATCAAACTTTAAGATTGAGTATTTCACCTCATTATTAAATTCATTTGTACATAATTTTGAAAAAATTTCTGACTGCATTTTAGAAATAAGAAAAACAGAAATTGAAGTTAGAAGCCCTAATATTAATTACTCTGAATCTATGTTTTCGATTGAAAATATAGATGGAGAAAATGCTATTAGATTTGGACTTAGTTCTCTAAAAAATGTAGGAATTAATCCAATTAATAAAATTATTGAAGAAAGAAACAAAAATGGTTTATTTAAATCGTTAGAAGATTTTTCCAAACGAATGGATTCAAGCTGGATGAATAAAAAGATATTAGAAAGCTTAGTTAAATCAGGGAGCATGGATGATTTTGGCGACAGAGGAAGTTTATTTGATTCGGTAGAAAGAATCCTATTACAAATCAATAATATAACTAAATTAAGAAATAGCAATCAAACTACAATGTTTGACCTTTTTGGTGAAGAAGTGGAAACGCCTACTACTGAAATAGATATAGTTGATAGTAAAACTGAAGATATACAAAAAATGCACTGGGAAAAAGAAATTATTGGAGTTGCATTTACAGAGAATCCAAACCATAAAGAAATGATAAAAATAAATAATATTGATCCCTCCATAATAGTTTCGATTGAACAGCTAAATTCTTTAGATCCAAATAAACCCTATAGTTTTATAGCTGAAGTAAGATCATATGAAAAAAGAACATCAAGAAAAGGTTCTGCTTTTATGATAGTCAAATTAGAGTTAATTGATGGAGTTATAGACCTTATGATTTGGCAAAACAAAATCGATGACGTTGATAAATGGTTGCATAGCAATATGGCTAAAATAAAAGGAAAAATAAATAATAGGAATGGAGATTTTTCTATTTGGTATGACAATGGCGAGGTGTTTTCATTAGATAAGGAGAATTTACCTGATAAAAATATTATAAAAAATCTAAATAAGCCATCTCCAATAATGAATATTGAGGAATATACAGAAGGAATAAAAAAAGATAAAACAATCATAGAAGAAATTGGGAATGAAAATATGGATGATATCAAGGAAGTTATTATTACAGTAGATGACGAGCAGCATTCAAGCAATAAACACTTATTGGATGATTTGACTCGTATTCTATTAGATAATGAAGGAGGAATACCGGTTTCGTTAATTGTAAAAAATAATAATGATAAAGTAAAATTAAATCTTCCTTTTGCTACGGTGAATGCAAGTAGATCATTAGAAGAAAAATTAGATAATATTATTGGCTTAGAAAACGTCTACTTTAAGCAATAATTATTCACTTCTTAATGCTTCTATAGGATCTAGCTCTGAAGCTCTATAGGCAGGATAAGCCCCGCTTATTAGTCCAACCAAAAAAGAAACAACAAATGAATAAATAATACTTTCTATAGTTATAACAGCAGATAAATTATTTTCTTCTCCAAATGAAATATCATTTAGATTCAAACAAATAATAATTCCAATTAGAATACCTAAGATACCGCCTAAAAGGCAAATTGTTAAGGCTTCAGTAATAAACTGTAATCTAATATCAAATTTAGTCGCCCCTATAGATCTCAATATCCCAATTTCTCTAGTTCTTTCAGTTACACTAACCAGCATAATATTTCCTACGCCAATTGCTCCTACTAACAAAGAAATACCAGCTATGGAACCTAAAAATAATGTTAATGCTTGATTTACTTGATTTGCTGCCTCTAATAGTTGATCCATACTAGTAATTTCAAAATCTGGTTCATTTACTTCATGTATATCTTTCAAGGTTTTAGTTATAGCATTTATCACTAAGTTTTTATCTGCATCATCTGTTGATCTAACTATTATTCGAAATACATTAACGTCACCATTGGGATTCCTTAAGAAACCTATTCTGTTTTGCATGGTTGAAACAGGTATAAAAACTGAGAAATCTTCTTCTCCGTCTCCTCCTTTAGGTTTCATAACTCCAGAAACTATAAATCGAAAATCAAATCTATTAAAAATACTTAATCGAACTATTTTTCCAACAGGATCTTGATCTGGGAATAAAGATTTTGTAATTTCAGATCCTAAAACTATTCTCAAAGCTTTTGTGTCAACATCTTTTTGAGTTATAAAATCTCCTGATATTGTTTCTGTTGATGTGACATCTAAATATTCCGGAGTTGTACCAAAAACATTGGCTTCAACATTATAATTACCAGCAATTAATTGCGCAGGAAAATCTATTTGAGGAGCAATACTTCTTACTCCTTTAATATTTTTTGATGACATTTCTTTGGAATCATTTAGAGTTAATGATATTCCAGAATTTCTACCTCCAGATACTCCTGTACTAGAATCTTCGGACCTAGCTGTTATAAAAAGTAAATTTGTACCAAGTGAATTTATTTCATCTTCAACTTGTTTTTGTATACCTTGACCTAGAGAAACTAATACAATCACTGATGTCACTCCAACTATAACGCCTAAAGCAGTAAGTCCACTTCTAAGTGGAGTAGATATTATAGATCTGAAGGCAAAATTTAAAGCATCAAATATACTCATATAATCATCCCATCCTTCATTTCTATAATTCTAGATGTTTTTTTCGCCACAGAATCATCATGAGTAATAATTATTACAGTTATACCTTCAAGTGAAAGTTCTTTGAAAATCCCCAACACTTCTTCACCTGTTTTTGTATCTAAAGCACCAGTTGGTTCATCAGCTAGAATTATTTTAGGATTTCCCACTAATGCTCTAGCAATAGATACTCTTTGCTGTTCACCTCCAGATAATTCAACTGGTGAATGAAAGACTCTTTCGCCTAAACCCATTTTGCATAAAGCTATAATAGATTTTTTTCTTCTATTTTTATCTCTCCTATAAATTAATGGCATTTCTACCTGTCTCACAGCTGATAATCTAGGTATAAGATTGTAGGATTGAAATACAAATCCAAATATACTACCCCTTATTAAAGATCTAGAGTTATCATTTAATTTAGAAACGTCATTATTTGCTAAAATATATTCCCCATTTGTAGGCCTATCTAGCAATCCAACAATATTCATCATTGTACTTTTACCAGAACCTGAAGGACCTTTAATTGCTATAAATTCACCTTGATCTATCGAAAGATCTATTTTAGACAAAGCCTTAACTTGATTGAAACCTGTATCAAATATTTTTGACACATTATTAAGTCTTATCATCTTGGAGGTCTACCTCCTCTTGGTCCTGACTCCATAAAGTTGCCAATAATTGACGCTGAACCATCTATGGAGTCAGATTGAATTGATTCATCATCTGATTCTATATAAATTTTATCTCCAATATTTAATCCACTTGTAATTTCTATATTCTCCCCATCACTCAGACCTGTTGTAATTTCAACATATGTAAAATTATCTTCTTCTATAGAAATAAGAACCTTAGTTAAACTTCTTTCCGCTATTAATGCATCAGTAGGGATTATAACAACATCCTGAACTGATTCTTTTAATAAAGTAACCGTACCATTCATTCCTTCAGCAGGAAGCTCATCAGATAAAAAGCTTAGTAAGGGACTATCAGAATTTAAATCAATTCCTCTCCCCATACCACCAGGAATCATACCTTCGGGCATTCCTCTCCCCATACCGCCAGGAATCATACCTTCAAGCATCCCTCCGCCCATACCGCCAGGAATCATACCTTCAAGCATCCCTCCGCCCAAGCTACCAGATAAAGATTCTAGCAATGGGATAAATTGGTTGAGCAGAGTAATTACTTCAAAACCTCTAATAAATCTTGCTCTAACAGGATATGTTACAACTCCTTGTTGAACGTTTGGTACATCTGAAATTGCAATAACTTCAATGATTAGAGGAGATAAAGGCTTAGAGTCTAAAGTAACGATCCCCAGCATTCCTTTTTTTATTTCTACATACTCAGCTTCTGATGCTATTATTTCCATTTCAATAGTATTTAAATCGCTCAAAGTTACAAAATTTTGGCCAGAGCCTATAAATTCTCCTGTTTTGGAATTGATAGATGAAACTTGCCCAGAAAACGTAGCATAAAGCTTTGTTTTAGAAATATTTTCTTTTGCTTGAGTTGATAAAAGTTTCTGTATTGACAAGTCGTTAACATCTGCACCATTTTTTAATGTTTCAAATGAAAATTTAGCTTTTTCAAGATTTTCTTTTGCTAAATTTATATCTTTTACTTTTGATCCTAATTTAATTTCTTCAAGAGATAATAATCTTTTCTGTAGATTTATTTCAGCTTGATCTTCTAAAAAAGCAAGTCTTTCTTTGTCATTTTTAGTAGGAGTCAATAAATTATCATATGTATTTTGAGCATCTTTCAAACTTGCATTTGCACTTTTTAATTGAACTTTATAAACATTAATTTGTCCTAAAGATGATATATAGTTAGAGTTTGCATTTATAAATGACTTTGATAAATTCATTTCTGTTTGATTGGCATTGCAACATATAAATATTTCATTTAAAATTTTATCAGTTATGTTTCTAGATACAGGAAGGTTCTCAACTCCAGAACAAGTGGCTTCTTTAAATGGCAAATTATTCTGAGAATCACAATATTTATTAACTGATTCAATCAATAAAATTTTAGATGTATCAACACTATCTTTGGATTTTTCTATTAATAAATTTATGTTTGAAATACTATATTTAGATTGATCCAAAAGCTTAATCACGCTATCAATTTTAGTTACACTAGGATTTAATAATTCATCATAATTTTCTTGCGCGCTTATAAAATTTGCCTGAGCTTGTGCAACAAGCTCTTCTGCAGATTTCAACTGTTCAATAGATGGATAATCTAACAAATCATTTAAATTTTTTTCAGATTGACTTACTAGGTATTGGGCATTTTTTAGATTTTCATCTGAAGGCATATCTAATAATTTTTTTAATTGCAAATTTGATCTATCATATGAATTTTTAAGATCTGAAGAATCCAACTCAGCCAATAATTGTCCTTTTTCTACTTGATCTCCTTCAGTAACTAAAATGTCGTTTAATGTCCCACTAGTAGCAAATGACAAGTTGATTTTCTTTTCAATAGAAGTTGACCCTGAAGCAATTAATAAATCTGCAATTGTTCCAGACGAAACTGTATGCTCAATATATGAAATTTCATTTGTTTCTTCTTTAGTCGAGATAAAAAAATACCAATATAAAAAAACTGATACGATTCCTAGTAATATTAAAAGTCCAAAAATAAACTTTTTACCAATTTTATTTTGACCTTGATTAATTAGTAGATCAATTTGATTAGAATCTTGCAATTAGAAACTCCTAATTATTTGTGTATATAATAATGATAAACAATATATATGAAGAATATATGAAGATAATATGAATAATATATAAAGAAAATATCAAGATATATTAATTTAATAAAATATCATTATCATAAAAAAAATGTAATGATTTAAATATAAAAATAAGGAAAAAATAAAAATGGAAAAATTTAAAGAATTATATAAAATCTGGTGGTTCAGATGGACGTTATGGTTTATTATTGGAGCAATAATAGCAATAATAATTAGAAGTAATTAATACTTCAAATCTGCAATAGTAGAACTAAAATTATAATCAGGATAAAATTTATTAACATAATCAGACGAATTAAGAACCTCTTCCGTTATTCTTTTCAAAACACCTGTACCGTGTCCATGAACAATCCTTACTTGAGAATAACTTAAATTAACACACTTAATAATATGATCATTTATAGCCTCTATTGCTTCTTGAGCTCTCATGCCATGTAAATCTATCGAAATTTTTGATTCATCCATATTATTAATTATATTTTTATTTTAAAAATTTGTCTTTTTAAATAAATAATAATTTTGGGTTAAGAGAAATAATTGAGTTATCTGATGGTAGATTTACGGTAATCAAGAAAGCTGTTTCCACGATTTATTAGACGAATACATTATGAACGAATCGAACTAATAATTCAATTATTGGGGTTTTTTACAGGATAATTGTCCCATATCTTGTCCCTCTACTAATAAAAGTAGCTATTATTTAGCTTATTTGAACTAAAAACTGTAACCTTCATTAGATAATCATTGAATTATTTTTTTAAGCTCTTTGATATTAAAAGTACGGAAGAGTACAAAAGAATATTGAAAGGTTTATTTTATTTCTAAGATTTTAAAATTTTCTTCTCTTTTATATCCTTCAATTTCATTGTTATAAGATTCTCTAAACCCTAGCTCTCTAAATATTTCAATCTTATCTTTATCATTATTAGAAACTTCACAAATAATTCTTTGAGAATCAAGTAAATCTATAGCAGTCAAATTATTTTTAAGTAGTTCTATAAAATATTTTTCATAACCTTTTTTATATGTTCCATCTAGTCTTAATATATCTTTAGAAATCGTTTTGAATGAAGATGTAGAATATATTTTATTTATATGATCAGTCATCACGAACCATTGGCCTTTATTTTTAGTTATTTGGTCAAATTTATTATATAAACTCAGACACATTGATGAATAATTATTACCTATAATATATGCATTTAGATCTATATTATGATTGCTAATTTGTGAAAAAAAATAAGGTATTAGAGATATCCTAAATTTAGGGGAACCATTATTAATAAAAATATCTGAATTTTCCGTTTTAGTATAATAATTATTTATAAAATCTTCAAATGATTCCCCTTTTTTAGAATTAAACATTATTTTTGACCTAGGAATTTTTACCCAACCAAGATTTTCATATATTTTTTGTGCTTTAGGATTTATTGTTCCTAAAAAAATCGCCTCCGCAGAATTTTTGGAAAAAAAATCATCTCTAGCTATACTACATAATTTTCCCGCAAAACCATTTCCTCTAGAATTTATTTCAGTACATACTTCCCCTAACCCAGCTAAAACGGGTAAGTTTTTATCATAAATTGTAATACAAGAACTTTCTATAAAAGTTGGGGTTTCAAATGTATAAAGCTTAATTTCTGAAATATTTTTTTCAATTCCATTTAGATGTTCTTCAACTATATCAATATCGTTTATTGAGTCATAACCATTATTTAGCCATAAATTGTATAACTGATCAATTTTATTTTGTTCTATTGGAATAGTGTAATTTTTTTTCATTTGATATTATTATTGGTAATAAATAATAATATATTCTTATATGCTCAATGATAACAACCTAATATGGATGGATTTAGAATTTACTGGTCTATCTGATGATCAAGTAATAATAGAAACTGCATGCATTGTTACTAACCAAAATTTAGAAATCCTAGAAGAAGGGCCAAATATTGTTATTAATAGAACTGAATCTGAACTAAAAAAAATTGAAGATTGGCCATTAAGAGTTCATACTAAATCAGGTTTAATGAAATTAGTTAAAGAATCTAAAATCCATATTGATCAAGCCGATAAAATAAATGTTGATTTCATTTCAAAATGGGTAAGAAAAAACAAAGGGATACTTTGTGGGAATTCGATACACATTGACAGAAGATATATACATAAAGAAATGCCTAAACTAGATAATTATTTGAATTATAGAATGATAGATGTTTCTTCATTTAAAGAAGTAATAAAAAGATGGTTCGAACCTTCAATCAATGAACCACAAAAGAAAAATACACATTTAGCTCTTGATGATATTAGAGAAAGTATAGAGGAACTAAAATGGTACAAAGAAAAATACTTTATTAAATGAAAATATTATCCCAAAATGAATATCAAAAAAGAAGGAATAAACTTTTTGAAAATATGGATGATAATTCTGTATTAGTTTTAGGTGGAGAAGTTGAAAAAGTAAGAAATAATGATGTAAATTTTGAATTTAGACAAGATTCAGCATTTTGGTATCTAACCGGATTAGAAGAAGCTGATGCATCATTAATAATGCTAAAAAAAGGATCAGAAAAATATATTCTATTCATTCAAGAAAAAAAAATTGAAGAAGAAGTTTGGACAGGATATAAAATAGGTAAAAATAAGGCAAAATCATTTTTTCTTGCAGATGAATCTTATAACAACAACGAAAATGAAAAATTTAAGGAAATAATTTTTTTATGCGAAAAAATTTATTATAATTTAGGATCTTCTTCAAAAATAGATAGATTAATCTTTGAAGGTTTAGAAAAATTTAAAAGAACAAATTCAAGAACAGGGACTCCAAATCCTATGATTGTTGATCCTTCTATTCTAATTGATTCTATGCGCTTAATAAAAAGTAAAGCTGAAGTTGATTTAATTCAAAATGCTATTGATATTTCCGCCAAAGGATTCATAAAAGCTATGGAAAATACTTCGCATAATAAGTATGAATATGAAATACAAGAAGCTTTAGAGATGGAATTTAGAATGTCTGGAGCAAAGCGAAATGGATATCCGTCAATCGTTGCTTCAGGAAAAAATTCATGCATTTTACATTACGTTAGTAATAATAAAAAATTAAAAAAAGATTCTTTAATACTCATTGATGCTGGATCAGAATGGGATTATTATTCTGCCGATGTCACAAGAACTTGGCCTGTAAATAAAAAATTTACAAGTGAACAAAAAGATATTTATGAAATTGTACTTGAAGCAAATATTAGTGCTATTGAAGAGTGTAAAATTGGCAATTCAATAAACGATCCACATGTAAAGGCATTGATTATTATAATTGATGGACTTAAAAATCTTGAAATTCTTTCTGAATCTGTAGATGAGATCTTTGATAAAAAATTATACTTCCCTTTTTATATGCACTCTACATCTCATTGGCTAGGGCTAGATGTACATGATGCTGGAAAATATAAGGATATAAATGATAATTCTACTCAATTTAAAGAAGGAATGATTTTAACAATTGAGCCTGGTTTATACTTTGGAGACATGGCTCAAAAAGTAACTAAAAAGTATAAAAATATAGGAATTCGTATAGAAGACGATATATTGATAACCAAATCAGGACCTAAAAATCTAACAGAAAGTATCCCTAAAACAATAAAAGAAATTGAAGATATTATGAGATTATAAAAAATCTTTTATTTTTGAATTATTTAAGTAGTTAATTACTTATCTTGAACGGAACCATCAAATCCAATAGGAGTATCTAACACTTTTGGATTCTCTCCTAAAGTTAAGCTTTCTTCATTTATAGTTATTCCTAATCCTGGACCTTCTGGAACAATTAAATATCCATTATCTAGTTTTATAGGATTAATAATGAGATCGCTTTTTGGCTTTTCATCTTCTCCTGTATATTCTTGTAATGCAAAGTTTGGGATAGAAGCATCTAGCTGGACACAAGCTGCTGTAGATATAGGCGAAAGAGGATTATGGGGAATAACTTTAACATGAAATGATTCTGCCATTGCAGCAATTTTCTTACAACCACTTATTCCAGCTGCCAAACATAAATCTGGTCTAATATAGCTGGTTGCTTTAGCTTCAAGTAATTGTTGAAACTCATAAATACTTGTAAATCTTTCTCCTGTAGCTATAGGAATATTACAGTTTTTTTGAATTTCAGCCATTAAATTTGGAGAATCAGGAAGCATTGGATCTTCATAAAAAAAAGGGGAAAATTCTTCTAGTCTTTTACCTAAACTTATACCTTCAGCTGGGCTCATCTGTCTATGGATTTCTACACATACATCAACAGAATTTCCAACTGCTTCTTTTACTGCACCAACATTATTAACTGATTCATTAGACCATTCAGTAAAAGATTTATGTAAAAAAAACTTATCATTATATGGAGAAAACCTTACAGCAGTAAAACCTTTTTTTACAGCATTTTTAGCATCTTCAACCAATGCATCTGTTGTACCTAATTCAGATTTAGAATTTGGATTATACATTCCAACATGCATATAACATCTTACTTTATCTCTAGTTTTTCCAGATAGCAATTCATAAATCGGGACATCAAATCTTTTCCCTTTTATATCCCAAAGAGCTATGTCTATTGCAGATAGAGCGCCTTGCACAACAGATCCCATAAAATGGCTAGACCTGTATAACCATTGGTAGTGATGTTCGATAAGAGATGGATCTTTACCAATTAAGTAATTACTCATTATTTCAATCATAGTTTTAGTTGGCCTTTGCCAACCATGAACTCCAGCTTCACCTATGCCAATAGTTCCATCTTCACAATAAATTTTTAATAGCAGCCATCTATCCCATAAAATAGGTTCTATTTTTTCAATTTTAGTTTTTTTCATAATTTTTTACTTCACCCTTGTATATGATATATATATTGCTATTCCTAATCCAAGCATAGCTACAGGTTGATAAAAAAATTGATACCACCAAATTTGATATTGAAAAAACACAGATGAAAATATAAAAAAAATAACTAACCAAAGAATTAAGGTGTTTAAGGCTGAAATAATAGGAAAGATTCTATTTAGTTTATTTTGAGATAATCTCTTTACTAATTCAGCATTAACTACACCAAAAAAAACTAAAAATATTAATGTAATAATTCTTAATGACATTAAAGCTGATGATTGAATATTACCTAATAAATCTATATTTAAGATAATTACTAAAATTAAAGAATAAATAAATCCAACAAAAAATGAAAATAAAAGCGATAAAGAAAGAACTCTAAAAATATCACTAAAACTAATATTTAAAATATCAGGCTTACCAATTGAGCCACAATCTTTACATTTTATCCCTACAAAAGAATCAATTGTACATTTATTACATACAGGTTTATTACATCTGGAGCATGAAAGGACAGTTTCTCTATTTTTATGGTTATAACAAGTTACTATCATTTAATTTCTCTATCAAAAAATAATCTATTTAGAATGATTTTATAATTAAAAATATAAATATTTCTATTCCCTAAGCTTCTCCTAATTATTAATAATAATAAAATCATTAAAATTATTTTAAATAAATTAAAGTTTTTTTCATAAAATATTAAATTTAAAAATTTATAATCAACTATATAAATAAACGGTATTACTATAAAAGTAATAATCCACGGTAAAGAACTATCCTTAAATTTCATTACTGCCCAAAAAATAAGAAATATAAATAATAACATAAAAAATAATTTATAATTTAGCCCAATAATTATACCTATAGAAACAGCTAAGCCTTTTCCGCCTTTAAACTTTATAAAAAAAGACCAATTGTGTCCTAAAATTATAAATAGTAAACTATAAATATATTCAGAATAAAAGTTATATATAATATAGGCAGGAATAGTTCCTTTTAATATAACTTCAAAAAATAGTAATAATAATATTTTTTTATATGATAAAAAAATATATATGTTTGACAAGCCCGAATGTCGAGTCCCTTGGTTTAATATATTGGTATTTAAAAAATATTTCCCAAAATAATAAGAGTTTGGTATAGATCCTATAAAATAGCAAACTACAGAACAAATTATAAAATTAATCATTGTCTTTTTTATAATTCAATATTTTACAATATTCTTCTTCTGTTAAGCCATTCACTTTACTAATATCAATTCCTTTATGAAATCCATGAAAATCACTTCCTCCTGATTGAAGTAGTTGAAATATATTCGATAATTCAATAATTTCTTTTTGTCTAAATAATCCATATCTAGGAGACGAAACTTCTATGCCTTTAAGTCCAAATTTTTTCATTTCTTTAATATAATCAAATAGTTTTTTATTACTTAAATCTGGATGCGCTAAAATTGATAATCCTCCTGCATTATTTATGGCATCTATTGCCTTTTCTAAGGGTAAACGAGGCTCTCGGATACCTTCTAAAAGATTGTTAGAAAGATATTTATCAAAGGCCTGATTAATATCTTTAGCATAACCTTTATTAACAAGTTCCTTACCTATATGTGGCCTACCAATTGATCCTCTAGCATATGACAAAATATCATTATAATTCAAATGGATATTTTTAGATCTAAGGTGTTCTATTATATTTTTAATAGATTCAATTCTTTTATTTTGCATATCATCAATAACAGAATTAATTAATAAATTATCAAAATCAATAAACAAACCTATTATATGAAATTCTGTTCCATTGTGAAAACAAGAAAATTCAACACCTGAAATTATTTCAATATCTAAATTATTTTTAGTTATAATTTTTTTTGCCTCAATATTTCCTAAAAAAATATCATGATCCGTAATAGAAATTTTTTTCAAATCAGCAATTAACGCTTGGGTTATAATTTCTTTGGGAGAATAAATTCCATCTGAAAAATTTGTGTGGATATGTAAGTCTGCAAACATTAAATGATAGTATATTCATCAATCCTAGAAATTGAAGTTGTTTTTTTTGTTGTATTATCTACTTCTATTAACACAGAATTAAAAATCATTTCACCTTTTTCAACAGGAAGCATTCTTATTTTTTCTCCATTAAAAAATCTTGATAAAGAAGCGTCTTTATCAAAACCTAAAATACTATTTTTAGCACCCACCATACCTAAATCTGATACAAATGCAGTTCCTTGAGGTAAAACTTTATTATCACAGGTTGCTACATGTGTATGCGTCCCAACTAAACCTGAAATTCTACCATCTAAATACCATGCAAGTGCAGCTTTTTCTGAAGTTGCTTCAGCATGAAGATCTATAAAAATAGGAATATTTGGCAATTCATTCAAGATATTATTTATTGAATCAAAAGGTGAGGCTATTTTTCCCATCCAAACAGAACCTAAAAGATTAATTACTGCTAATTCGTTATTAAAAAAAACTCCCGTACCAGGTTTATCTTTAGGATAATTATTAGGTCTTAATATTTTTGAATTCAATGCATCAAGATCTTCAAAAATATCAGATTTATCCCAAATATGGTTTCCTGAAGTAATAACATCCACACCTGAATCAAAAAAATCCTTGGCGGTTTTTTTTGTAATTCCAAAGCCTCCAGCAGAATTTTCACCTTGTGCAATTACAAAGTTAATTTGATTTTCTTTTATGATTGTAGGAAGCAATTTCTGAAGAGTTTTTCGTCCACCTTTTCCTACAACATCACCAATCATTAATACTTTCAAGTTTATTTCACCTAATTATAATCACCTGTAGTTTCTACAGCTCTTGTTTCTCTAATAACTATAATTTTAATTTGACCAGGAAAATTTAATTTCTGTTTTATTTCAGCTGATATATCTCTAGCAAGTGAAGAGGCTTTTACATCATCTATTTTAACAGGATCTACCATTACTCTAACTTCTCTTCCCGCTTGAATAGCAAAACATTTTTGCACACCATTAAAACTTAAGGCGATATCTTCAAGAGCAGTTAATCTCTGTATATATCTTTCCAAGGAATCATTTCTAGCTCCTGGCCTAGCTGCACTAATTGCATCAGCAGCAGCAACCACATAACTTTCAGGGCAGCTCATTTCTCTATCATGATGTTCTCTTATAGCTGTAACTACTTTAGATGGTAGATTATTTCTTTCTGCTATATCTGCTCCTATATCAGCATGAGGACCTTCTATTTCATGAGTTAATGCTTTTCCTAAATCATGTAAAAACCCAGCAGTTTTACAAATTTCAGGATCAAGCCCTATTTGAGCTCCAATTAATCCTGCAAAAGTACCAACTTCAACTGAATGCTGTAAAACATTTTCTCCATATGAATATCTAAATTTTAGTCTTCCCATTAGTTCTACTATTTCATTATTTAATCCTTTAATATTAATTTCAAAAATAGCTTTTTGCCCAGCATTTCTTACTTCACGATTAACTTCGTTTTTTGATTTTTCAACTAGCTCTTCTATCCTTGCTGGATGAATTCTACCATCTTTAATTAAGGAATTTATCGCTATAACAGCTGTTTGTTTTCTTATAGGATCAAAGCAAGATATGGTAATAGATTTAGGTTCTTCGTCTACGATCAGGTCAACACCTGTAAAGTTTTCTAGAGCCCTTATATTTCTTCCTTCTCTGCCTATTATTCTTCCTTTCATTTCCTCATTAGGAAGCTCTATGGAAGAAACTGATGACTCTCCAACAACTTCAGATGCAAAACGTTGCATAGATTGTGCAAGTATTTCTTTTGCTTTAGAATCAGCTTGAGCATGCATATCGCTTTCAGCTTCTTTATAAAGTTTAGCTAATTCAAATTCAATGTTCTTATTGGTTTTATCAATTAGTATTTCTTTTGCTTGGTCAACAGTATAATTAGAAATTTTTTCTAAAGCTAATTCTTGCTCAGATTGTATTTTCTGAACATTAGTTCTCTCTTTATTAAGAGAGCTATCTTTTTTTTCAACTTCATCAGATTTTCGTTTAAGATCAGCATTTTGTTTTCTTAAATTATCTTCTCTTGTTTCTAATTGTGTTTCTAATTTTTGAACATCTCTTCTGCTATTATTAATTTCGCCTTGAGTACGACTTTTAATTTGCAATGCTTTTTCTTTAGCATCAACTAAAATTTCTCTACTTCTAGCTTCAGCTCTTCTTAGTTGTCCTTCAACAGCATCTTTAGTTCTTCTTAGTTCGCCCCCGGCTAAAAAAAGTCTAAGAAAGTAACCAATAATTCCAAAAATTAGTCCCGATACTATAATACTAACGATAACCGATAGGATCATATTCATAATGACCTCCAGTTATTTTATTGTCTTTTAATTTTTAAATTAATTATTTCTATACCTTTTCTATTATATCTTAAATATGCAAAATCATTATAAATCGATACAATTTGATCATAAACATTACTTTAAATATAATTAAGTATAATTTTGTTCTTAGAAAGTAGTAAAAATTGAAAAATAATACTGGTATTTTAAACGGATTAACTATATTAGATTGCAGCCAAATTTTGGCAGGACCATTTTGTTCAATGCTATTAGCAGATATGGGGGCAAAAGTAATTAAAGTTGAGAAGCCTAAGGTTGGAGACGATACAAGAAGCTGGGGCCCTCCTTTTAAAGGAGGTCAGTCTATTGGATTTATGAATCTTAACAGAAATAAAGAATCAATAGTAATTGATTTTAAAAATCCTGATGGAATAAAAGTAATGAAAAATTTAGTTAAAAATAGCGATGTAATTTTAGAAAATTATAGAACAGGAACAATGGAAAAATTAGGATTGGGTTACGAAGACTTAAAAAAAGTCAATAAAAATATCATTTATTGTTCTATATCTGGATTTGGGAGAACTGGTCCTTATGCTAAAAGAGCAGGATTTGACTTGGTTGCACAAGGAATGAGTGGATTAATGAGTATTACAGGGCATCCTGGTGATGCTCCCTCAAAAATTGGGGTTCCTGTAGCTGATCTTAATACAGGGATGTTTGCACTATCTTCAATACAAGCAGCTTATATTAATTTATTAAAAAATGGAGAAGGCCAATACATAGAAGTTTCTCTTTTAGAGTCTGCTCTAGCTTATACTGTATGGGAATCAACAGGTTACTTTGAAACAAATGATATTCCTGGACCATTAGGGTCCTCTCATAGAATATCCGCTCCGTATCAAGCATTAAAAACTTCAGATGGATACTTAAATGTAGCAGCTCCAAATCAAAGTAATTGGGAAAGATTATGTGACGCAATAAATAGAAAAGATCTTAAGGAAAATATTAGATTTATTGATAACCCTTCAAGAATGATCAATAAAGTTGAACTAGAAAATGAATTAGAAAAAACTTTTTTAGAAAAAAACAGAGAAGATTGGATTGAAATTCTAGATGAAGCAGGAGTTCCGTGTGGACCTATATATAATATGAAGGAAGTATGGGACGATCCTCAAGTAAAATATAGAAATATGAAAATAGAATTAGAACATCCCAAAGTTGGGAAAACAAGCAATATTGGAGTTATAGCTAAATTCTTAGAAAATCCCAGTTCAATAAGAACCCCAGCTCCTCTTTTAGGCGAGCATACAGAAAAAGTTCTTATTGAAAATGGATATACAAAGTTACAAATAAATAAATTAAAAAAAAGTGGTGCTATTTTTTAATGTTATTTTTATTTTTTTTTAATAAATAATTTTTTTTCTTAATTCCTTTTCTCCACGCAGAAATAATTATTACTAAAAGTGGGAATAATAAAAAAATTATAAGTAATTCATCAAAAAAACCCGTACTTCCATGTAAAAAAAATATTTTATTCATTATTTATCTTGTAAATATATAATTTCATTGAATTTAATTTTATCTAAAGAATTTATGTTTTGAAATTCACTACTTAAATCTTTCAATATGTCTATTCTTGAAACAATTTCTATATTAGAAGAATTTTCTATGTATATAGAAGGGGTTCCATTTGTAAACCAAAGACTTCCTCCTAAGTTTTTAGGAAAGGTATTTTTTTTTGCTCTACCAATTAAAAAAAATTTATAATCGGTTGAAATATTTATTTCAAATTTTTCTCTACTACTGTTTCTATATAAATTATCAAAAGATTTTTTTTCAAATGTAACAAATATTTCATCATTTATATTTGAAGATCCCTTATGTTTTTTCTTAACTAAGAATTTAAAGCTAATATATTGAACATTTTCTACTTCAAATTCCATTTCTTGGTCTAAATATTGTAAATCTAAAATTCTGTCTGAAGTTTCAATCAAAGTTGTCAATTTGTAAAAATCTTTATTTTGAGATTCTTGAGATGGAGGGAAGTTACACTGAGAATTAAATATAATTAATAATGGAATAAATATTAAAATGATTTTATGCATAATATATGTTTTTTTTTTTTGAATAATATTATATTTTCATAAATATATAAAAAACGAAAACTTTATTGGAGTATTAAAATGCCTAAAAGAATAAATAGAGCCATTGAATTATTGGAAAACGATCAACCAATTTATTATTACGGCTTACATTCTTTTTCTAGAAATTTTCTAACATACGACCAAGGAAAAAAAGATTCTAAAATATGGGCTGACTATATAAATATTGGAATGGAGCATGGTGCTTTTGATATGGGAGGCCTAGAATCTTATATGGACGGATTAATTGATGGAGGACCTACTCACTCAGGACACAAAACTCCAACAGTAATTATTGAACTTCCAGTACAAGGCGAAAGTGCAGAAATTATACAATATAACTCTTGGCAAATTCGTCAAATTCTTGCAAGGGGAGTGCATGGAATTCTGTTATGTGAAGCCACAAACGCAGAAGCCGTTGCTGCGTTTGTGGAATCTTGTAGGTATAAAATTAATGATGTAGGTGTTGGAAAAGGTCTTGAAGATGGAACAAGAGGAGTTGGTTCTGAATATATAGCAAAGTTAAAGTGGGGGATTGATGATGATAATGATTATAGATTAAAAGCTGATCCTTGGCCATTAAATCCTAAAGGCGAGCTTTTATTAGGATTAAAAATAGAAACAATTCAAGGTTTAGAAAATTGTGAAGAAATTTTAAGTGTCCCTGGAATAGGATTTGCAGAAATGGGACCTGGAGATATGTCCATGTCAATGAAAATAAAAAGAGATAGTAACTTGCAAGTTGATCCAAGACTAGAACAGGCATCTGAAAGAGTTAAAAAAGCTTGTGATAAAAATGGTGTAAAATTTTTAGAAGTAGCAAATAAAGACAATATTAAAAAAATTATAGATTCAGGAGCTAAAGTTATAGCTGGGCAAGATCCAGAAGCAGCTGCAATAGGCAGAAAATATACAAATAGAGAAATGTTAGTCTAAAATAAAACTAACATAAAAGAATTTAGATATTCGTTGGTGACTGAATGTTTCAGCAAGAGGGTAGTTACACCTACTAAATCTTATATTACTCATGAAATAGATTTTCTAAAAATTATTCTAGAATTAAAAAATAAATATAAGAAATGAGAAGTTAGAAAAAGAATACCCCGCTGCGGAACTACTCCACGGTTACGGAATTGTTCACAACAGTAATGTAATAATCACCTTAAATCACATTCTATTCCTAATTCTGATGAATAATTTTCAAACCATTCAATTACTTCTTTGTGATAAGGAATACCTTCTTTTGACCTTTTAACAAATTCTTCGTTTTCTAAGTAACCAGCGTAAACAACTCTTTCATAGTTTGTAGCTGGTTTAGATTTTACTATCCTACTCAATAATAAATCCATATTTTCTTTAAATTTTTTCACATCAGTAAAAGCATCAATAGAATATGCAGCAAAAAAATCAGAGCCCTGATGATTTGAAGTTAGACCAGGCCCTGCTCCTGATAAGATATTTGACATAATTTCTCCAACCATTCCTAAGCCAAACCCTTTATGTGATCCATTTTCTCTTGTTCCTCCAAAAGGTAATAAGTGATAATTTCCTTTGGGGGGAGCAATTATTTCATTTAATATAGGAGTGCCATCTTTTTTTGCAATCCAACCAGGTAATAATTTTGCACCAGTTCTTCTCGTTAGCTCTATTTTATTAGCTGCAACTTGAGTAGTTGCTACATCAAATAAAAAAGGAGGCATCTTATCTGCTGGTGCAGCCCAGGCTACGGGATTGGTTCCTAATATTGGTTCTGAACCCCATGTTGGTAACGTTTGTCCTCCTGGACTACCAGTAAAACAATGGCCTATCATATCTTTTTCTACAGCTTGTAATGGATAAAATCCACATCCAGCTAAATGACCCGTATTGGTTACAGAAACAGCACCCATTCCATGCTTTTCAGCTTTTTCTATTGTCATTTCCATAGCCATAGGACCAATTTCGGTACCAATTGCACCATCTCCATCTAAAGTTGCGGTTGTAGGAGATTCTCTTAATACTTTAATTACTGGTTTAGAGTTATATGAACCAGAAGAATATCTTTCAAGATAAAGACGAAGTCCATTTGACACTCCGTGGCTTTCTACTCCTCTTAAGTCATTACCAATTAAAACATTAGTTGAATTTCTAGCGCCTTCTTCAGAAACTCCTACTGATTGAAAAAGTTTCTTTGTGAGCTCAGTAACTTTTTCAGGAGAAACATAAATTTTATCTTTTTCTGGGACCTTAAATCTATCTAGCATTATCTTAACTCACAATCTATCCCTATTTCATTGCAATGATTTTCAAACCATTCAATAACTTCTTTATGATAAGGGATTCCCTCTTCAGATCTTTTTAAAAATTCTTCACTTTCTAAATAGCCTGCATAGACTACTTTTTCATATCCTGTTGCAGGTTTAGATTCAATTATCCTACTCAACAAATCATCCATATCTTGTTTAAATTTATTAACATCGGTAAATGCATCAATAGAATATGCAGCAAAAAAATCAGATCCTTCATGTTTTAATAATGGAGCAGGACCCATACCTGATAATTCGTTAGTCATTATTTCAACAACCATACCTAGGCCAAATCCTTTATGAGAGCCATTCTCTCTTGTTCCTCCAAAAGGTAATAAATGATAATTTGACTCTCCATGTCTCCCGTTTCTTTCAGGTGCTTCAATTTCTTCTAGCACGGGGTCTCCTTTTTTATCAGTGATCCACCCTGGAAGTAATTTTGCTCCGGTTCTTCGTGCAAGACTTATTTTATTTGATGCTATTTGGGTAGTTGCTATATCAAATAAAAAGGGAGGCATACTTTTTGTTGGAGCAGCCCATGCTACAGGATTAGTTCCTAAAATAGGCTCGGAACCCCATGTTGGAACAGTTAACCCTGCTCCTCCTGAAGTCATCGCCTGCCCTATCATATCTTTTTCTACAGCTTGCAAAGGATAATAACCGCACCCTGCCAAATGGCCAGTGTTGCTAACTACTACGGCTCCCATTCCATATTTTTCTGCTTTAGTAATTGCCATTTCCATAGCCATAGGACCAATTTCAGCTCCAAGGCCCATATCTCCATCAATAGTAGCTGTTGTAGAAGATTCTCTTATTATTTTAATATTAGGATTTGAGTTGTATTCACCTGAAGTATATTTTTCAACATATAGTCTAAGCCCATTAGAAACTCCGTGTGTTTCAACTCCACGTAAATCATTTCCTATCAAAACTGAGGTTGAATTTTTAGCACCTTCTTTTGATACACCAGATGCTTCTAGTATTTTTTCAGTTACTTTTGTGATATTTTCTACTGGTACAAAAATTTTATCTTTATCAGGGACCTTAAATCTATCTAACATATTCTCTCCTTTATTTATTTCTATATACTAATCTAAAGCCTAAATTACCTGTTGATGAATCAGGTGTATTTTGAGTTCTAGCAGCAACTCTATATCTATTGCAATAAGAATCATTACAAAGATAAGAGCCCCCTTTCATCGTCTTAGAAGTCCCATAATTAGGACCTTTAGGATCATATCTAGTCTCTTTTCTATCTATGGTATGAAATGAAGAAGAAAACCAATCACTAGTCCATTCCCATACATTTCCAGAGGTATCATAGATATCAAAATTATTTGGCTTGAAGTAATCAACTGGAGATGTACCTAGCCAACCATCTATAAGGGTATTTGTTTCAGGGAATTCTCCATCCCAAATATTACATTTTTTGGATATATCAATTTTTTCATTCCCCCAAGAAAAAAGAGTCGTTTCCAAACCTCCTTTAGCAGCACATTCCCATTCTGCTTCAGTAGGTATGTCTTTTCCTATCCAATTAGCATATGCGAGTGCATCATTCCAGGAAACATGAACTACAGGATGGTTTTCTATATCTGTTATATTTGAATCTGGGCCATATGGATTTTTCCAATTTGCAAGGTCAACTTTTAACCACCATGGAGCATTTGATACTGATTCTGAAATATTTTTTTTTGTCTTATCTGAGACTAATTTATAAAAAACAAATGACCAACCATATTTTTCAGCATCAGTTATGTAACCTGTGCTTTGGGAAAAGTTATCAAAATTTAAATTTGTTACAGGGTATTTATCAATATAGAATTCGCTTAAATTTATTTCTCTTACAGGGCCTTCTCCGTCAGATAAAAACCCCCGCTCATAGTCAGTTCCCATAAAAAATGTTCCTTCTTCGATATGCTTCATATCATCAAGAGTTTTTATATCATTTTTTAAAATAGAAGATGTGGTGCTTAATGAATTTTTTTCATCTCTTTTAGGTGCACAACATTTTTTTTCTGACATAGTAATTTTACTTAGGTTGTTTACTTTATATTGATTTATGTCTATATTACATATATCACTAATTAGGAGTAAATACATGAAAATTGAAGCAATAAATACATATGTTGTAGATGCAGGATGGAGACCTTGGCAATTTACAGAAATAATTACTGATTCAGGAATAACTGGATATGGGGAGATGTCTGACGGTAGAAATCCTTGGGGAGTAGTTGGAACTGTTGAAGACTTTAAGCCTTTACTTATTGGTAGAGACCCTCTTAATATACAATCTATATACTGGGATTTACAAAGAATGGCTATACAATCTAGAGGAGGAATAGCTTTAAAGGCAATAGCAGGAATTGAACTAGCTCTTTGGGATATAAAAGGGAAATACCATAATGTTCCTGTTTATGATCTATTTGGAGGAAAACTTAGAGATAAACAAAAAATTTATTGGTCACATTGTGGAACTTCTAGAGCAAGAAGCTATGAACAATTAGGAGTGGATCCATTAAATTCTAGACAGGATGTTATAAATCTAGGAAAAGAAGTAGCTGACAAAGGATATACTTCCTTAAAAACTAATATTATAGTGAGACCTGATTCTCCTTTGACTAACCAACCTGATAGTACTTACGTTTTTTTTGGAGGATTCGGGGGAGGAGCAGGTACTACTGACCAAGGGTTAGAATATACATCTGAAAACCAAACATTTATAAATTATGAACTTATAGATGTTATAGAAGATCATATAAGTGCATTACAAGAAGGCTCAAAAGGTAAAGTGACTATTGGTCTTGATTTAAATTTCAATTTTAAACCTCAAGCTGTAAAGAAAATTTGCAAAGCACTTGAAAAATATAATATGATGTGGGTTGAAATAGATATGTATGAGCCGGATGGATTAAGAGAAATTAAAAATTCTACTGAGATCCCTATAACTTCTGGAGAAAACTTATTAGGCATAACTGATTATAGGCCATATTTTGACAAAAGGTCTATGGATGTTGCAATGATTGATATACCTTGGCAAGGTTTCATTAATGCTAAAGAGGTGGCCGCTCTTGCAGCAAGCCATCAAATAAACGTTGCCCCTCATAATTATTATTCTCATCTTTCAACTATGATTTCACTAAATTTGTGTGCTAATATTCCTAATGTTAGAATTATGGAGATAGATATTGATGATGTAGATTGGAAAGATGAAATGATTGGAGGTCCACTAAAAATTATAAATGGAGTTGTAGATATTCCTGAAGGACCTGGTTGGGGTGTTGATATTGATACTAAAGTTTTTGATGATCATGCGTGGAAAAAAGGAAAAGGGCCTGGTTATACTAATAAATAAAGGAGTTTGAAAATGAACATGCCAAGAAAAAATAAGGTTAAAGAAAAATTACAAAGTGGACAAAGAGCTTATGTAGCTGCAGGTAATGCTCATGCAACAGATATTGATACATTTGGTCATGCTGCTGTTGAAGCAGGTATTGATGGTATTTGGCTTGAAGGGGAGCACGGTCTAGTTGGACCAAATAATGTTGGAGATTTAACAAGAGCTTGTGATCTTTGGGGATTAACTCCAATAGTTAGAATTAATGAAAATTCACAAGGACAAATTTATAGAACATTAGATCTTGGAGCTCAAGGAATTGTTGTTCCTCATGTAAATACTAAAACTGAAGCTCAAAATGTTGTTTCGGGTGGAAAATTTGCTCCAATTGGACAAAGAGGGATGTATTCATCAAGACAAGGGTTTGGGGTTTCAAACTTTTTTGAAGTAGCTAATGATTTAAGTTTATTAGTTGTACTTATAGAAGATATTGTTGCTGTACAAAATCTTGATTCTATTCTAGAAGTAGATAATATAGATGTATTTTTTGTTGCTCCAAGTGATTTAGCTCAATCAATGGGATATATTAATGATCTACAAAATAAAGAGGTTATAAACACTATTGATGGTGCATTAAATAAAATAATAGATTCAGGTAAAACAGCAGGCACAATGTGTAATTTAAGTAATACTTCAAAATTTTCAAAAATGGGAGTAAAATTCTTTTTTGCAGGTACTGGAGAATGGATGGCAAATGGAGCTAAGCAGTTTGTTGATGCAGGAGAAAGTTAAATTTGAAAAACTTTTTATTAATACTATGCTTATTTTCAGTCTTTCTATTAAGCTGTAGAGGCGGAGGGGCCAATCCTTCAAATAATGCCTCTATTCCAATAATAGAACCTACTCCTTCAACTATGTATTGTCAAAATGAAATTTACGTTGAATCCTATCCACAATTAGATGATTTATCATCAAATCAATTATTGCCAGATGAAAGCGGGATAGAATATTTTATTTTTGATGAAGGTGAAATGGAAAAGCCTAATTTAGATTATTTAGTTACTGCTAAATATACAGGTTGGTTGGAAAATGGTTGCGTATTTGATTCTTCATACACAAGAAACGATGATTCAGTTTTTCCTTTGGACAGAGTAATTGAAGGTTGGCAATTAGGTTTATCTAAAATAGGTAAAAATGGTAAAATATTAATAAAAATACCTCCAAATCTAGGTTATGGCGTACAAGGATCTCCTCCTAGAATTCCTGGGAACAGTACTTTGTTTTTTTTCGTAGAACTTGTTGATCTTCAAACTTATGAAAGCTATTTGAAAGAACAAGAAAATAATAAAAAATAATAAAAAAGATAGATATGGGCTCTCCTAAAATCAAAGATATTAAAGTAATATTTACAGAACCAGATAATATCAGATTAATAATTGTAAAAGTAATAACTGACCAAGATGGTTTATATGGTTTAGGATGTTCAACTTTTACCCAAAGACCCAACCCTGTTAAGTATTCAATTGAAGATTACTTAAAGCCATTTCTTATAGGAAAATCTGTGAACAATATTGAAGATATTTGGCAGTCTTCATACGTTTCTTCATATTGGAGAAATGGACCTGTATTAAATAATGCCTTATCAGGTATTGATCAGGCATTATGGGATATAAAAGGGAAAATGGCAAATATGCCTTTATATGATATTTTAGGAGGTAAAACTAGAGAGGCAGCAGCTGTTTACGTCCATGCTTCAGGTGACTCTAATGAAGAAGTAGGAGATAAAATGGAAGCATTTATTGAACAAGGATTTCATCATATTAGAGTGCAAGTATCAACTCCAGGTTATTCAACATACGGGAATAAATCTTCAAATGCAGGAAAAGAAACTCTTGAAAATAAAAATGTAAAATCAGGGCCCATTCCTATTACAAATAGAATTGAAATACAGAAAAAAGGAAGATTGCATGCTCATCCTGGGGGCGTGTTTGAACCTAAGCCTTACATGAAATCTGCTATTGATCTTTTTGAATATATTAGAAATAGATTCGGATATGGCATAGAGATTCTACATGATGTTCATGAAAGAATTCCTCCTATTTTAGGAGTATGGTTTGCTAAAGAAGTTGAAAAATACCAATTGTTTTTTCTTGAAGATTTATTTAGCCCTGAAGATAATGAATATTTTAAAATGGTTAGATCACAAACATCCACTCCAATAGCAATGGGGGAATTATATAGCTCTCCACATGAAATCATTCCTATGATAAAAGATAGATTGATTGATTTTATAAGGATTCATATTTCAGACATTGGAGGAATTTCACCTGCAAAAAAAATTGCAGCAATGGGAGAACTATTTGGAGTAAGGACAGCTTGGCACGGACCTGGTGATACTTCCCCGGTTGGACATGCAGCAAATCTAGCTTTAGACCTAAGTTGTTATAATTTTGGGATTCAAGAATATTCTATATTTGGAGATAATACTAAAGAAGTTTTTCCAGGTTGCCCTGAAGTTAGAGATGGAATGATGTGGGCTAACGATAAACCTGGTTTGGGAATTGATATAGATGAAAATATAGCGAAAAAATTCCCGTTTAAAGAAAGAGCATATGGTGGAGCTTGGGATACAGTTAGAAGAGCTGATGGATCAATGGTTAAGCCATAGGATTAAATAAAGTAACCATTCAAGCTTTTAACCTCAATATCTTTATCAAATGCTAAACTTCCATTAACAAATACCTTCTTTATTCCTGTAGATAAAATTTCAGGATCTTCAAATGATGCTAAATCATTTATTTCTTTTTCATCAAAAATAACTAAATCAGCATAAAAATCTTCTTTTATTTGCCCTCTTCCTTTTAATCCAATTGTATCTGCGGGCAATTTAGTCATTCTGTTTATAAGTAACTCTAAAGGAATATTAAATCTTCTTCTTAATCTTCCTAAAATTCTTGTAAAACATCCGTAAGCTCTTGGATGAATCATTTGCCCTGATATTACAGAATCTGAACCTACTAAATAATCAGGTCTTTGCAATAAATTCATAATATCTTCTTCAACTTTTCTCCATGTTGAAATGCTTCCAGGAGGTATTACTCTAAAACCACAGTTTAGTTTAGTTCTATACATTATATCCATTACATGTTGTATAGGAGAAAGATTATCTTTTTTCGCGCCATCTAAAACACTAAGGCCAGCATATTCTTCCATGGTTTCGTTTCCAATAGAAGTCCACATAGCTCCTTCAATATCGTGCCTTGGAGATGTTTTCAATAGTTCATTCTCCCAGTAATTTTTTAGATTTTGGTCTTCAAGTATTTTCATAATGTTATTAATACCACCTAAATGAAATGGAGCAGGGAAAAAAATCTGAGGAACAGTACAACCCACAGGGTAGGAATATGTTTCCATTGTAATATCTATTCCTTCTTTTTTTGCTTTATCTATAGGTTCCAAAAGAGCATCTATTTGGCCTGCAGTATTTTCAGCAGTTCTGTAATGTTCTACTAATAGAGACACTCCTGATTTCCTTGCAACTTCAATTGCTTCAAGTATTCCGCCATTTGCAAAAGCTCGTTGTTTCTCATGACTTCTTAGATGCACTGAATATACAGAATCTTTTGATGCAGCAACTTTACATAATTCAATTAGTTCATCTGTGGTTGAAAAAGTTTGGGGATAATAATCTAAACCTGTAGAAAATCCAGCAGCTCCTTGCTCTAGAGATTCTTCTAATTTGTATTTTGCCTTTTTTAAAACATCTCCTTCTAGTGGCAAATCTTCCATTCCTGTAAGATTTAGCCTTAAGGGGCCATGGCCTGCAAAAACGCCAACATTAATTTTACTTTTCTTATGATAAAACTTTTTTGCTGAATCAAAAGAAGTGCCATCAAACTCATCAGTAGGAAATCCTAGTATTCCCGCTAAATAATCAATATGTTCTTTAGATTTTGACTTATCAAGAGGGACAATTCCAATTCCATCAGGAGAGAGGAGTTCTGTTGTGACTCCTTGAGAGATTCCATTTAAATGTTGTGGATTCTGCAAAATATCAAAATCTGCATGAGAATGAGTGTCTATAAATCCAGGAGAAACTATTAATCCCTCAGCATCAATTATAGTTTTTGCATCAGAACCATTTAATTTACCTAAAGATATAATTTTGTCTGAATTAATTCCAATATCTATTTTTTTTATTTTAGAACCTGTACCGTCAATAATATTTCCATTTTTAATAATTAAATCAAACATACTTCTCACCAAACTAAATTTATAAATAATGATTTATACTATATTAGATAACAAAATAAACAAATAAAAATAATGCTTAATAATGCTAAAAGAAGAAAGTAATTCCTATATTCCAAATGAAATAGAAAGCAAGTGGCAATCTATATGGAAGGAATCAGAAATTTATAAAACTGCAGATAATGTTCCTTCAAAAAAAAATTGGTATGCATTATCAATGTTCCCTTATCCTTCAGGAGATCTTCATATAGGCCATTGGTTTGCTTTTACTCCTGCAGATGCGCACGCAAGATTTAAACGATTAGAAGGATATAATGTTTTGCATCCTCAAGGTTTTGATGCATTTGGGCTACCCGCAGAAAATGCTGCGATCAAGAGAAATATAAATCCCAAAAAATGGACTTTTGACAATATAAATAATATGCAAAAGCAATTTGATATTATGGGGAATTCATATGACTGGAATAGAAAGCTTATAACTTGTACTCCAGAGTATTATAAATGGAACCAAAAATTTTTTATTGAAATGTACAAAAAAGGTCTTGCTTACAGAAAAAATGGGCCTGTATGGTGGGATCCAATAGATCAAACTACACTTGCCAATGAACAGGTGGTAGATGGTAAATCTGAAAGATCTGGAGCAGATGTAATAAAAAAAATGATGCCTCAATGGTACTTTAAAATAACTGACTATGCAGAAGAGCTGCTCGATATGAGTACATTAGAATGGCCAGAAAAAATAAAGCAGATGCAAAGAAATTGGATCGGCAAATCTGAAGGTGTAACTATAGATTTTAATATTGAGAATCATATTGAGTCAATAAGCACTTTTACTACACGTATAGATACTATTTATGGAGTCACTTTTATAGTTTTAGCACCTGAACATCCTATTGTTACAAAATTATCTTTAGATAAAGATATGGATGTTAAAAATTATATTTTAAATTCTCAAAAATTATCCGAAATTGATAGAACTTCTACTACACGAAGCAAAACTGGAGTTAAAACTAATATATATTGTATAAATCCTGTAACTAATGAAAAAGTCCCTGTGTTTATAGGAGATTATGTTTTGGCATCATATGGAACTGGTGCAGTGATGGGAGTTCCTGCTCACGATGATAGAGACTATGTTTTTGCAAAAAAATATGGTCTTCAGATAAAAGTTGTTATTTCTCCTGATGGATCAAATGATTTACAGTTAGACCGTGCCTTTACAGGAAATGGAATTCAAGTTAACTCTGGAGAATTTAATGGATTAAGTAATATTGAAGGCAAGCAAAAAATTTCTAACTTAATTCAAGATAAAAATTTAGGTAAAAAAACTATAACATATCATTTACGAGATTGGCTAATTTCTAGACAAAGGTACTGGGGAACTCCCATTCCAATGTTTTACGATAAAAATAATAATATTATCCCCGTAGAAGAACATGAGCTCCCTGTTATTTTACCTGATGCAAAAGAATTTAAGCCTACTGGGCAATCTCCTCTAACTTTAGATGAAGATTTTTTATATTATAATCATCCTAAGTTAGGCAGACTTAAACGTGAAACAGATACAATGGATACATTCATGGATTCATCATGGTATCATCTAAAATTCACAAGCCCAGGAGATTTAGATGTCCCTTTTGCAAAAGAAAAAATTGATAATTGGAGTCCTGTAGATCAATATATGGGAGGTGCTGAGCATGCTGTAATGCACTTATTATACGCAAGATTTTTTAATAAAGTACTTAGAGATTTAGGATATTTAAATTTTGACGAACCTTATAAAAGATTGTTTAATCAAGGAGTAATGCTTGCAAGGCATATGAAAATTTCTAAAAGAAATAATCCATTAAATCCACAACCTCTCGTAGATAAATATGGTACAGATTCTGTTAGAGCTTATCTAATGTTTCTTGGTCCTTGGGACAGAGGGGGAGATTGGTCTGATTCAGGGATAAATGGTATTTACAGATGGTTGAATAGAATTTGGGAAATGATGACCACAAAATATCATGAAAAAAAAGTTTTAGATTTAGATTCAAAAAATTTATCTCAAATTTCTAATAAAACTACCAAGGATATTTTAAATGGTATGAGAAATTTTAGATTCAATACTTCAATTGCTACATTAATGGAATATAGCAATATTCTTTCAAAAATTAAACAAAATGGAACTATTTCTAATTCTGATTGGCAAGATGCTTGTAAAAGATTATTGATACATCTTTCTCCAATTTGTCCGCATATTAGTGAGGAGATTTGGAATATTTTGGGCAACAAAAGCTCAATTCATTTACAAAGCAACCCTACGTATAATGAAGATTTGATTGAAAAATCTACTTTTATCTTAATTATTCAAGTGAATGGTAAACTAAGAGACCAAATAGAGCTAGAAAAAAATACTTCAAAAGAAGACATCAAAAAATACTTGTATAATTCTGAAAAAATACAAAAATACATAACTGGGAAAAAAATAATTAAGGAAATTTATATAGAAAATAAATTAATAAATTTAGTAGTTAAGTAGTTTTATTCCATACTCTTAAGCTTGTCATTTCTCTAGGAGGATTCAGATTTCTTCCTTCTTCAACATAAGAAACTTCTGCAACATAAATTGTACCTTTACTGTCTAAGGCAATTGAATGGGGCCACATAAATTGATCATGCTCCTCTCCTGGTAATTCTGAACCTATTCTTTCAATTAATTTACCTTCCTTATTCCAAATTCCTACAGAATGTCCAAGATTTTTTACTCCTCTTTGGACAGGAGGGGGCCCTTGCTCTGCAATAAAAATATTACCTTGTTCATCTGTTGTAGATGCTACAGCTTTATGTACATGCCATTCTTTTATGAATTCTCCATCTATAGAAAAAATTTGAACTCTATGATTTTCTCTGTCACATACAATAAGTTCATTATCACTGATCATATTTACATTATGCGGGAGAGAAAATTCACCTGGAGAGGTTCCTGAAATACCCCAGCTTTTAATAAACTTACCATCAGGATCAAAATGATGAATTCTAGAATTTCCATATCCATCACTGATAAATATTTCACCTGTTGACTTCCTAATCGTTACATCAGTAGGTCTATTGAAAGGCAGTCCGCTTTCTCTTTCAGAGGCTTCGCCATTGCCAATTTTTAATTGTAATTCCATCAATTGATTATACTTATAAATAGTATTACCACTGTCATCAACAAACCAAATATTATCCTCATGGTCTATCCTTACAGAATGAGGTCTAACAAATTTAGAGTGCTTCCATGTTTGATGCTTCCAATTTGGATTTAGTTGAAGGACTTCTATATCTCCAAAAGGATCTTTGTTCCCCCAGTGATTAATTAAATCTCCAGAAGAATTAAAAATCAATAAAGGAACATTGCCTCTATTAAATACGTATACATTATCTTTAGAATCTACAGCTACACTAGTAGCTTCTCTAAGCCAAATACCATGAGGAATTTTAGCCCAAAATTTTACAGCTTTGTGTTTATTATTATTTACCATTATATTTTTATATTATAATTTAGCCTAAACTTATATCGCTTGAGGTAGTATTTTTAAGTAAATTTTTAATTATTTCATTTTTCTGATCCAAAAGTTCTGGATCAGTACTTAAAATTCTTTCAGATTCTTTATTGACTTTTTCTATTAATTTAAAATCTAAAGGGCTCGCTACCTTAAATTCGGGCCAACCACTTTGTTTAGTTTGATCAACTTCACCTGGACCTCTTATTTTTAGATCTTCCTCAGCAAGGGTAAATCCATCATTGCTTGATACTAAAGCTTCTAATCTTTTTGAAGTTATTTCATTAGTTTCATCTGATGACACTAAAATACAAGAAGATTCTTTTTCGCCTCTTCCAACTCTACCTCTTAATTGATGAAGTTGTGATATTCCAAATCTATCTGCCGAATTAATAACTATTAATGTTGCATTGGAAATATCTACTCCTACTTCAATAATAGGAGTGCTTACAAGTATATCTATTTCACCATTTCTCAACAAAGTCATGATTTTTTGTTTTTCATCAATTTTCATCCTTCCATGTAATAATGCAATTCTATATTTGGAAAGTCTTGTTTTTTGTAATTTCTCAAATTCTTGAGTAACTGATGATACTTCCATTTTGATAGATTGATCTATAAAAGGACAAACATAAAAAACTTGTGAATTAAATTTTAATTCATTTTCTATAGAATCTAAAATTTCTTCAAATTGGCTATTTTTTAACCACTTAGTATTAACGTCTCTTCTTCTATTTGGCATAGTATTTATAGTAGATAAAGATAAATCACCATAAATTGTTAATGCTAATGTTCGAGGTATTGGAGTTGCAGACATTGCTAGCATATTAGGAATAGGCTTTCTTTTTAAAAATAAATTCCTTTGATCAACACCAAATCTTTGTTGTTCATCTATAATAATTAATCCTGAAACATTTTTTGACAACTCTTCCTGAAGCAAAGCATGAGTACCTATAATAATATCGACTTCGTTTTCAATAATCATTTTTCTAGTTTTTATCTTTAAATTATTATTTAATGACCCGGTTAATAAGCAGATTTTCATTTTTTTGTTTATTTCAAATATTTTTATATTTTCATTTGTGCCAAATTCTATATTTGCAGAAACTAATTCACATAGGTTAATAAAATGCTGTTCTGCTAACACTTCGGTTGGAGCAAGTAAAATACCTTGTTGACCCTCCATTGCTGTGCAAAGTAGCGATATTAAAGCAACAATAGTTTTTCCTGAACCAACTTCTCCTTGAAGCAATCTTGCCATAGGTAACTTGGAAGATAAATCATTTTCTATATCCACTATAGATTTTTTTTGATCTTTAGTTAATTCAAAGGGTAAATATTCTTTTATTAAATTATAGTTTTTCTCAAAAGATTGAAATAAATAAGAAGTTAGATTTTTTTCTCTTAATTTTTTTCTATATTTAACTGATATTTGAGATTGAAATATTTCATGAAAAGCAAATGTTCTTAAAGCTTTTTCTTTTACAGTTTTGTTTTTTGAAAAATGAGAATGAAAAATTGACTTTTTTAGACTAAAAAGATCATTTCTTTCTAAAATATCATTTGGAATAAATTCATTTATTTTTTTTAGACCAATTTGTATAGATTTTGAAATAGTTTCTCTAAGTGTAATCTGTGATAATTTTTCTGTTGAATTATAATATGGTAATAAATATTCATATTTTCTAGGATTCTTACTATTTATTACCTGGTGCAAAGGATTCGTAAACTGAAGAGTATTTTTCCATCTTTTTACAGTTCCAGATAAAGCTATTTTGCTTCCTTTTCTAAAACTTCTAACTAAATATGGCTGCCTAAACCAAGTTGATTTTATCTGACCGGTACCATCTGAAATAGTAATTTGTGTTGCCCTGGGTCCTGATTTATTTGGAAGCAATATAGTATTTTGAATTACTCCAATAATAGTAGTACTTTGATTTTCTGAAAGTAAGTTTATAGGGTTAACTTGAGTAAAATCTTCATATCTAAAAGGGATATGTAATAAAAGATCATTTAGATTGAATATGCCTATATTAGAAAATTTATCTATAAATTTTTTTGAAATATAAGGAAGATGATCTATTGGTGTTTCTAGTGGTAATTTTTCTAGTATTGAATCTCTGTCTATTCTATCTTGGATAATTTTTATTTCATAATTAATTTTAGATATTAGATTTTTTACCCAAATATGTCTTTCCCCTATACCTAAATTTTTATAACTATTTCCTTTAATTGGATAAATATAATAGATCCAATTAAAATCTTTATAAAAATTATTTATTAGATTATCTAATCCTAATTCAACAGATTGATCATTTAACCCAAGCTGATATTCTTGCGAAAGTATTGATTTTAATTTTTTAAAACGATCTAAATTATTATTATTATTCAAGAAAAGATCACTCCAAAGTAATAAAACCTATTCCAAATGCACCTGGTCCAAGATGAGTTCCTACAACTGGACCAAATTCAGATATAACTATATTTTTTTTATCAATAACTCCATCTAGTTTTTCAATTAATAAATTAGCCCTCTCTAAATGATTGGCATGGACAACAAAAAGTGTTTCAATTTTATTTTCTTTTACAATATCAATAATATAATCCATACCTTTGTTAAGAGTTCTAACTTTTCCTACAGAATTAATTTCTCCATCAACTGCAGATAATATTGGCTTTAATTTTAATAAAGATCCAAAAAACTCTTGAGCTTTACCTATTCTTCCACCTTTTGCCAGATATTCTAAAGTAGGCACTAAACCAAAAAATTCTGCCTTTTCTACTAAATCTTGTGCCTTTGTAATTAAACTATCAAAATCTTTATCTGATTCATTTATCAAAGCTACTTTATGAACTAAAGAGCCTAAACCAAGTGTCCCGTTTTTACTATCTATAATTTTTATTTTTTCATTTGATAATTGATTCATAGCTTGTAGTGCAGTACTATAAGTTGCGCTTAATTTATTTGAAATATGAATAGATATTATAAAATCATGAGATTTTAATAAATCATTGTATGTTTCTAAAAACCTTCCTACTGAAGGCTGAGAGGTTGTAGGATGAATTGCAGAACTAGAGAGTTTTTCAAAAAAAACATCTGATTGTAGATCAATACCATCCAAAAAAGTTTCTTCTCCGAAATGAACATTTAATGGAACAACTGAAATATTATATTTTTCAATTATATTTTTTGGCAAGTCACAAGTACTATCTGTTACAATCGCTATATTTGACATTTAAACCTTTACTCTGCTAATAATAAATAATTATAGTATGATTGGTTGCCATCTACAATGATAAGTTCCTTATCTTCTTCAGTATCTAATAATTCTTTTTCTAGATTTAGATAGTTTTTCAATACTGAATCATGCCCTACAAAAATAGTTATTAAATCTTTTCTTTTAAACATTTCGTGAACTATTTGTTTTAAAGCTACATCAGATTTATCATAATAATCAAAAATTTCATCATTTAAAACAGTAAAAAACTTATTCTTAATTATAGATTTATTATCTATAACAACATCACGAGTAGCGATTGTAATATAAGCTTCTTCCATTAGATTTAAGGCTTCTTTCATATTATTTATATTTTCTTCAAAATTTTTTTTAGGGTCAAATGAAAAAATTGCTGCTATACCTTGCTGTATAGATTTTGTATTGACTATTTTTATATTTTTATCTAAATTTAAATTGTTTAGCTGTTTTACAGTAGTTATTATATTGGGGTTATTAGGAAGGATTATAATGTTTTCTGATTCAATTTTCTCAATTTGATCTACAATTTCTTTTAAACTTGGATTGTTTCCTCCGCCACCTCGAATAATATGCATAGAATCTGACCCAGATTCATTAAATGAATCTATGATTCCTTTTCCATCACATATTGAAATTATAGAAGTTTCTATTTTTTTATAATCTTTCCCTAAATCAGAAAAATCTTTTGTCTGGTCATCCATATTTTGTACAAACAAGTTTTTTACTTCACCTAATGCTTTAGAGTAATTCAGAATTTCATTTATATCTAAAACATGAATATGAACTTTTATTAAATTACTATCTCCTGTAATAACTGCTGATTTTCCAAATTTTGATAATTTCTCTCTTTCAATATCTATATCCATATTTTTACCTATTATGGCAAAAACTGTACAATGCCCCCATTCCAATTCTCCGCTATCTTTTAAGAATTCTTGTGAGACTTTATCGGAAAGTCCTTCAATCATTTCTAAATAAACAGAATTTAGATTCTCTTCAATATTTAAATTGATTTCAGAAAAATACCAAGCATTCATCATAATAGCTAGTCCCAATCCTCCTGAGTCAACAACACCTGCATCTCTTAATATTCTTAGTTTATTTGGAGTATTTTTTACTGATGAAATAGAAGCCTCTGCAATAACTTTTAATAAATCTTGAATAGAATTACATTTATCAATTGATTTGGTGGCTAATAAGCCTATATCTTCATAAACAGTCAGCATAGTACCATCAACAGGATTTGGTAAAGATTTCCTTGTATTATCTGCTGCTATAGTAAAAGCATTTGCTATAGCAGATATTGATAATACTTTTGTTTGTTCAAAAGAGTTCAATAATCCTAGAAAAAATTGAGATAAAATAACTCCTGAATTACCTCTTGCTTCCATTAAAGAAGAGTGTTTTAATTCTAATAAAAAAGATTTAATATCTTTTTGAGAGTTTATGTCCAAATTCAAATTTTTTAATGTTAAAAACATATTAGTTCCTGTATCTCCATCAGGAACAGGAAAAACATTTAAATTATTTATTTTTTCTTTATATAGATCTAAGCTAAAAATAAAAATTCTTAATACTTCAGCAATTTTTGGTAAAGAAATTTCTTTATTTAAATTCATGGATTAATATTTGAGAATATTGCTTTCAATGATAAACTATAGTTAAAAATATATATATATATAAACATATTATTTATCGAGAGTAAAAAATGTCAGTAAATCCAAGAAGTTATTTAGGGTTAGGTCCTTTGAAAAAACCATTGTTTGGACACAATAGGTCACACGCATTAAATGCCACTCAAAAAATTTCTAAACCTAATATTCAAAAGAGAAAAATAACTATAGATGATAAAAAGTATGTAGTAAAACTGACTGTAAGAGAAATTAGAACCCTTGATAAAAAAGGAATTATTTTAAAATAGTTTTTCTAAACTCTTTAACAACTCCAAGGTAACCTAACTTAGAGTCTAAAATTCCTGTCCCAGAAATAAACATTCTTGCCCCAGATAAAAAAGAGTTTTTTATCGTATCTAATTTTATTCCTCCATCTACACCAATTAAAATATTATTATTTGAATATTTTTTTGCAAATTCATTGATTTTGTCATTTACAGACAAAATATAATTTTGCCCTCCTTGACCTGGATAAACAGTCATAAATAAAACTCTATCTATATCATTTATATATGGTTCTATAGCAGATATGGGAGTGTCAGGATTAATGACAAGCCCTATTCTGATTTTTTTTTCTTTAAGTAAAGATATTGTATCTCTAATATTTGATTTTGATTCAACATGAAAAGTAAAAGTATTAATTTTAGATTTAGCAAAAGATTCTACAAACGAATATGGATCATCTACCATCATATGAGTTTCAATTGGCAATTCAGTAAGAGATCTAACACAATTAATAATTGGTAACCCAAAAGATATATTATCTACAAAATGACCATCCATTACATCTAAGTGAAATTCATCTATCCCAGAAAAGTTTAAAGATGTTATTTCTTTCTCTAAGTTCATAAAATTAGAGGATAAAATAGATACACTTATTACTACATTTTTATTTTCCATTTTCTTGAGTTATTAAGAATTTTTTACCTTCTAAAATCTGGTTTTTTACAGATTTAGTTGATGTTCCTCCTAATGAATTTCTTTTTTCTATAGAAGATTTTAGGTTAATGTCTAAAACATCTTTTTCAAAAAGAGGGGATATTTTTTGTAATTCAATTAGAGATAATTCATGTATATATTTATTATTTTTACTTAGAGTATCTGAAATTTTTTTTATTATTTCATAAGCTTCTCTAAAAGGTATTTTCTTAAAAGCTAAATAATCAGCAAAGTCAGTAGCTAAAATATTCGAGTTTTTAGCATTATCAATCATTTTATCTTTATTGAAAGTTGTTTTTGAAAGTAATGTACTCAGAACTTCTAATGTTTTTATAACAGTTATAACAGAGCTCATTGCACCTTGCCTATCTTCTTGTAGGTCTCGGTTATAAGTAAAAGTTAAACCTTTTAAAGTTGTAATCAAAGACATTAATTCTCCAACAACTCCCCCAGTTTTGCCTCGAATAAGTTCTAAGTAATCAGGATTTCTTTTTTGAGGCATAATACTTGATCCAGTTGTAAATTCATCTGAAAGATTGATATATCCAAATTCATTTGAATTCCAAATAATCAATTCTTCACATATTCTTGATACATTAATCATAAGAGATGTACAAGAAAAAAGTAAATCTAAAATATGATCTCTTGAAGAAACTGCATCAATAGAATTTTTAGTTAAAGACTTAAATCCTAATTCCTTAGCTAAAAATTCTCTATCAATAGGGATAGATACTCCTGCAAATGCTCCTGATCCCAAAGGCATTATATCGGTATTTTTAAGTGTATTTTCAAATCTTATAAGATCTCTAGAAATAATTGAAAAATATGACATTAAATTTTGAGATAAAAGAATTGGTTGTCCCCTTTGAAGGTGTGTATATCCTGGCATTATAATATCAATATTTTTTTCTGATAAAACCAATAAAACTTCTAAAAAAATATGTATTTGTTTTTTTATATCTATTATTTTTCTTTTAAAAAAAAGTCTAGTATCTGTGGAAACTTGGTCATTTCTTGATCTGCCAAAATGAAGTTTTCCTGCTACTTCTCCTATTTTTTTATATAAAGCATTTTCTATATTCAAATGAATATCTTCCAAATCAGAATCCCATAGAAATTTATTTTTCTCAATTTCTACTTTGATCTCTTTAAGCCCAGAATTTATTAAAATCATTTCATTTTCTGAAATGATTTTAATTTTAAAGAGCATTGTAGAATAAGCTATAGATACTTCAATATCTTCTTTAAACATTTGAATATCTACATCAAAAGAACTAGTAAAATCACCAAATATTTTTCCTCCTTGTACAGAGGATGTTTTTTTATTTTCTTTATTATTCAAATTTATAGATCATTAAATTTTTGTTTTTTAGCTTGAATTCTTGATGGTAAAGAATAAATATCTATAAAACCTTCAGCTGATTGATGATTGAAACTATCAGTTGTTGAATATGTAGACATATCATAATCATATAAGGAATATTTAGATTTTCTTCCAATTACAGTAACATTACCTTTATATAATTTTAATTTTACTTCTCCAGAAGAAAATTCTTGAACACTATTCATAAATGATTCAATATTCTCTCGTAATAATGTAAACCATCTTCCGTCATAGACTAAATCCGAATAAATTTTTGACAAATTAGATTTTGTTCTTTGTTGTTCTCTTGATAATGTTGCTGTTTCCAAAGCAGAAATAGCAGTGTATAAAATAATTGCAGCAGGAGTCTCATATATTTCTCTACTTTTTATACCTACTAATCTATTTTCTAAATGATCAACTCTTCCTATGCCATGCTTTCCTGCAGTTATATTCAATGAGTCAATCAAGTTAACTCCATTCATTATTTTATTGTTCAAAATTATTGGAATTCCCTTTTCAAATCCTAATTCAATAATTTCAGATGAATCAGGAGCATTTTCAACACTTGAAGTCCAAGAAAAAGCATCTTCTGGTGGTTGAACCCATGTATCCTCTAAATCCTCTCCTTCAATTGCCTGTCCCCAAAGATTTCTATCTATAGAATATACTCTATTATTTTCACCAACTTCCCTTAATTGCAACCCCGCCTTATTAGCATATTCTTTTTCTTCATCTCTAGTCATACCCCACTCTCTAGCAGGAGCAATAATCTTTAGAGATTCTCCATCTCCAGCAAGAGTCATTATGGAAGCATCAAATCTTACTTGATCATTTCCTTTACCTGTACAACCATGAGATACAAATTCTGCTCCAAACTTCCTAGCTGTTTCTACAATTTTTTTTGACATTAACGGCCTTGCTAATGCTGTAGAAAGTGCATAAACATCTTCATACATAGCTCCAGCTTTTAAAGCAGGAAATATATATTCATTTACAAATTCATTTTTAACATCAAGAATAACAGAGTCAATAGCTCCTGCTTCTTTAGCTTTTTTTTCAACTCCTTCAATTTCTGGACCAGCTCCCAAATCAACAGTTAAAGTTATAACATCTAGATCATATTTTTCTTTAATCCAAACAACAGAAATTGTAGAATCCATACCTCCGCTATAAGCTAAAATACATTTACCTTTTGACATATTTAAAAATCCTTTAGTATAGAGTCTATAATGTTTAAGGCTACATCCACTTCTTGTTTTGACACATTTAATGGTGGCATAAATCTAATCATATTTGGCCTTACAGCATTTATTAATAATCCTTGTTCTAAAGATTTAGAAACTATATCCCCAGATATATCTTTATTCATTTCCATGCCTATCAATAGCCCCATTCCTCTAACTTCAGTAATTATTTGATATTTAGACATTAATTGACTCAATGATTCCATCATATATTTACCTGTTTCTAAAGCTAATTCTGGAATATTATTATCAACCATAAACTCTGCCGCAGCAGCACCAGATGCGGTAGTTAAAGCGTTTCCTCCAAAGGTTGATCCATGATCACCTGGCTCTAATACTGAACAAAATTCTTTTGAACAAAAAGCCCCTAAAGGAGCTCCTGATCCTAGAGCTTTTGCTAATGTCATAACATCAGGTTCAACTCCTTGAAACCTTTGATATCCAAAAAGTGTACCTAACCTTCCCATACCAGTCTGAACTTCATCAAGCATAAATAGTATGTTTTTTGATTTACAAAACTCTTGTACTGATCTTAAATAATCAGTATCTGGAACATTAACACCCCCCTCACCTTGTACAGGTTCAATTAAAACAGCACAAGTGTTGTCATTATAAGCATCTTCTATTTGTTTTAAATTATTATATTCAACATTTACAAATCCTGGCATAAGAGGTTTCCAGTTAGCTTGATAATGTGGCTGACCTGTTGCTGCCATCATTGCTTGAGTTCTTCCATGAAAAGAATTCAAAGTTGTAATTATTTCAAATGCACCGTTCAGTTTCTTTTTACCCCATTTTCGTGCTAACTTTGAAGCTCCTTCATTTGCTTCAGCTCCAGAATTACAAAAAAATACTCTATCTACATCTGAATTATCTACAATGGTTTTTGCTAATGACAATTGAGGTGTAGTATAAAACAAATTACTCATTTGAATGATTTTTCCAGCTTGATCTCTTATTGCGTTTGTAACAAAATCATGTGAATGACCAAGATTAAGGACTGCCCATCCAGCTGTAAAATCTAAATAGTCCTTACCTTCCGTATCAGTAACAACTGTTCCTTTTCCAGTTACTAATACTGGAGGCATACGGTTAACAACTTGCATATAATATTTTTTTTCTAGATCTTTATAGTCTTGAGTTGATTTCATTTATTTCTCCAATATCTTTTATCTTTAAACTATTCTAGTACCAATATTTCCATTAGTGAATGCTCTTAAGAGGGCTCCAGAGTTTCTTCCATCAATTATTCTTCCAGAATTTACAGATTCTAATGCATTAATACATGCTCTTATTTTAGGGATCATCCCTCCGTGAACAATTCCTGTATCTATAAGTTCTAATGCCTGATTTTTTGTCATTTGCGGTATTACTCTTCTAGATGAATCAAATACTCCAGGAACGTCTGTTTGAAAAATAATATTATCTGCTTTCAAAGATTTTGCTATAAAACCTGCAGCTGTATCTGCATTTATATTATAAATCTGGTTTTTTAAATCAGTTGCTATAGCTAAAGGAGAAATTACAGGAAGGAATCCATTATCCATTAAATTATTCAATAAATTTACATTGCAATTAGTAATTTCTCCAACAAATCCTAATTTGTCATTTTTGATTTTAGCTTCAATAATTCCTGATGATCCAGAAATTCCAACAGCATTAATCCCTAAATTTTGAAATTCTGTTACTATTTCAGAATTAATTTTCCCTGATAATACCGCAATTGCAACTTCTAAGGTTTTTTCATCTGTAACTCTTAATCCATCAACAAATTGGGGCTCTATACCTTGTTTATTTATCCATTTTGAAATTTCTTTTCCTCCGCCATGAATAATTACAATTTTCCAACCTTTTCTAAATAAATTCAAAATGTCTTTATATGTACTATCTGAAGCACCTAAAGTAGATCCACCTATTTTTATAACAGAAATATTTTTTGACATTTTTTTAAATTAAGTTGTGTATGCTGAATTAAAAACTACATACTCTTCAGTTAATTCACTCCCCCAAGCAGTTCCAGATGATTCCCCAATATTTAGGTTTACAGTAAGCCTTACGAGCTCTTGGTTCATTGCAATAACAACACTCTGATTATTATATGGAGTAGCTTTTCCATCAGCCACAATTTGAATATCATTAATAAAAATTTCTATCTTAGATTCATCTAATTCTATTTCAGATGCACCAACTGCCATCATAATTCTTCCCCAATTTGGATCTCTACCATAAACAGCAGTTTTTACCAAATTAGAAGAAACAATAGATCTTGAAGATTTATTTGCATCTTGTTGATTTTTTGCTCCATTTATAGTTGCTTCAATCAATCTAGTATTTCCTTCACCATCTCTAGCAATTTCCTTTGCTAAGAAAATACATATTTCATCTAATGCATTAGAAAAAATTTCAGCATCTTCTATTGAGATTATTTTTTTATTTTTTGCCTGTCCATTAGCTAGAATGAGAACAGTATCATTCGTTGATTGATCTCCATCTACACTAATTTGATTAAAAGATTTGTTTACAGATTTAGTAAGAATATTTTTAAGAATTGAATCATTTATATCTATGTCTGTTGTAATAAATGCAAGCATTGTAGCCATATTTGGATGAATCATTCCTGACCCTTTTGATACACCTCCAATAGTTACTTTAGTTTCTCCAATATTAAACGAAACTGCTATTTCTTTTGTTCTTTTGTCTGTAGTCAAAATTGATCTAGCAAAACCATCCCCATCATTTTTAGAAATTTCAATTTGTGGTATATATTTTCTCATTAAAGCCATAGGAAGCTCTATTCCAATTATTCCTGTCGATGCCACAGCAACAGAATCTATATCAATATTTAAAGCTTTTGATGTTATTAAAGCCATTTCTTTAGCATCAAGAAATCCTTGCTCTCCAACTGAGGTATTTGCACAACCAGAATTGGCAACAATTGCTCTTAAATTACCTTTATCAATAGTTGATTTAGTCCAAGTTACTGAAGGAGAAACTATTGAATTTTGTGTAAAAGTTCCTGCACTAGTACAATCATGTTCTGAGTATATTATTCCTATATCTTTTTTTTCAAGTCCAGGAGATTTTATACCGGAATAAATTGAACCTGACAGAAATCCTTTTGCAGAACAAATATTCCCATTTTTTACGTAACTAAAACTTGAACTCATTTTTCTCCCCCTAACCTGGTAATTTATAATTATTTAATTAATGTATTATCTCAGAAATATATAAGAATAACCTAAATACAAATTCTATTTTATTATTTTATAACAATAAGTATAATATAGCGTTAGGCAGATCTCTTACCATTTTAAAAAAAATAATGATTCATTTTGTTTAAAATGGTAAAATTAAAGAGAGCCGACTACTAGAAACATAAATTTCTAGTACAGGATATTTGAGCCTCTATTAAAAAATATTTTCTTTAATCCACTTTAGATTATATTTTTGAGGCTCATTTTTTTAAAAATTAAAAATTGGATTATTATATTCTTAATCCCTTAGAATCATAAGAAAAACAATATAATAAATAACAATAATTTATTAATATACAGAATTTATATATATATGACAAATAATCTAAAAGAAAATGTAGATCTATTAATAGCAGGCCAAGGTGCTGCTGGGTTTTCAGCTGGACTTTACGCTGCAAGATACCAAATGAACACAGTTATTGTTGGACAAGAATTTGGAGGTGAAACTGCAATAGGCGGATTAATCGAAAATTATCCAGGGAATATAGAAATTGATGGTTTTGACCTTATGCTTGAATTTAAAAATCAAGTAACAAACTTAAATGTCCCTATTTTAGAAAATAATTTAATCTCAATAAAAAATATAGATAATGGATTCAATTGTGAACTATACGGAGGGAAAAAGTTTTTTGCAAAGACTGTTATTTTAGCAATAGGTAGAGAAAGAAGAAAACTAAAGCTTAATCATGAAGATGAATGGACTGGTAAAGGAATCTCTTATTGCTCTACATGTGACGCTCCTTTATATAAAAATAAAGATTTAGCTGTAGTAGTAGGTGGTGGAAATGCTGCCGTTGAAGGTGCAATATTAATAGCAAAATATGCTAAGAAAGTTTTTCTTGTTTATAGAGGTGAAAAACTATGGAGACCTGAGCCTATACTGATCAGTGCCCTAGAAAATACTAAAAACATAAATGTAATACTCAATAATAGTATTGAAAAGTTAATTGGTAGTGACTTAGGAGGACTTGAGAAAATCCAGCTTAAAAATGATTATGATAACCAAACTGAATTTTCTATAGACGGATTAATGATTGAAGCTGGTGCAGATCCAAGAATTGAAATCCCAAAATCTCTTGGTATTAAACTAGATAAAATTACCAATGAAGTCATTGTTGATAAAGATCAAAAAACTAATATTCACGGATTCTATGCTGCAGGCGATATAACTAATGGCTCAAATTTAAAACAAACAATAACTGCTGCATCTCAAGGTGCAATATCTGCATTAAGTGCTTATAACTACTGCTTAGAAAATAAGTAATTTAAGGCTTAATTATTTTATATTCCATAAGTAATTTTCCCCAATTAGATTCAAAAGCTTTCCTAACTCTTTTTTTCCCTATAAATCTTAACCAAAATGAGTTGTGATAGAAATTTGAAGCAAAATATGCTAATTTTACTAAAGGAGTTCGTAATAGGATTTTTTCTAGTGGTTTTAATGGTCCCCAATATATATATTTTTGAACCCTACTAGCAAAAGTATTTTTATTACTAGAAAAATTCCAGTTAATATTTTTAATTTGTTCACCCTCTATATTAATTTCTCTTGGATTCGCAATACCCAAACCTTTTTCGTGAGCTATTCTTAATTTTGGAATACTTAGAGGATCAAATCCCATTAATTTCGCTGAAATAGCATCTATTGCCACCTGATCATATGAGGCCATAATTATATTTTTTTCTTTAAAATCAATTGCTCTTGGACCAGCTCCATCTCCTGCAAAAGTACCATCCATAACTGCAAAAATATTTTCATGAATCTCATACTGTATAGTTAGAAGATCTACAAGGGTATTATGAATATCAGCATGCGCCCAATGCCTATTTTGATGTAATAAACCTCCAAACGCATTCTTCATAGCTCCTGTAATAGTTGTAAAAACATGTGTCTTTACAGTTGGTAGATGGATTATATTACTTCCTATTAATTTTTTTGGAATCATAATACCTTCAGGGTAAATTTTATCTAAAACTAACATTTTATTTATAGGTAAATATTGAATCCATTCTTGATCAGAATCATCTAAAACTGTACTTGGAACAGATAAATTATTTTCTATTCTTAAAAACCCATTATTACACATTCCTTCTCTCGCATTAACAACAACTGTACCATTATGAGCTATTTCTAAATTTGAGAATTTTAAGCTTTTTAATCCTCTGATTACTCCGTCTAATTGCCAAGGTGCCGTTGAGCAAGCTGGAAAATAATGTTGCCAAGATATGTTCGCTTTAATAAAAGTTTTATTTTTTAAACTAAATTCTTTATTAATTTTTGCTCTAAGTAGGAGATTCGCGTAATCTCCAATTACATATTCTGGAGAAGTCTTTGAAATAAATACTTTCCCAAATTTAGTTGTATCAATTTTATTTTTAGTCATTATGATTAAATTATACATAAAAGAATATACATAAAAAAATAAGATGATAATTGATTCTCTAACACATATACTTCCTAAAGAAATTTCTAATGAAATAGATAAATATAAAAATATTGATGAAACTTTTAATGAATTATTTGAAAGTAAAACTAAAATCATACAAACAAAAGATTTAATAGAAGAAATAAGTAAAAATAATATAGATAAAGCAGTTGTAGCAGGTTTTGGTTGGCAAAGTGACGATTTGATCTCAATGACTAATCAATATATTATCGAATCAAAAATCAAGCATCCTAATAATATAATCCCTTTTTGTTCGATTAACGTAAAATCAAAAAAATCAGAGGAAGAATTATTAAAATGTATTGATAATGGTATAAAGGGGATAGGTGAGTTACATTTTAACTATGAAGAAAATTACGAAAAAAATAAAATTTATAAAAATATATTAAAAATAGCTTATGAAAATAATTTGCCCATTATTATTCACGGATCAGAACCTGTTGGGCATAAATATAACGGAAAAGGAATAAATCATCCTCAAAACTTATATAATTTAGCAAAAAATAATCCAGATAATACATTTATATTTTCACATTTTGGAGGAGGTCTAATATTTTATGAACATATGCCTGAAGTAAAAAAAATATTACGTAATGTTTTTTATGACTGCTCAGCACAACCCTTTTTATACAATAAAAGTATTTTCAATATGACTCTAAGTAGCTTAACTCTAAAAAAAGTACTGTTTGCTACAGACTTTCCTCTAATAGATATTAAAAGGTGCTTAAACGAAATTTCACATTTGAAAACAGAAGAAAAAAACCATATTCTTTCTTATAACCCAATATCTGTATTCAATTTATAGTATTTATTTACCATTCAAATGTAAAATTATTAGATATATGAAATCTAAGGAAAATAAAAAGTTCTATCCTGAAGTCTCTTCTTCTGTATCCCTTCCAGATATTGAAGAGAAGATTTTAAAAAAATGGGATAAAGAAAATACTTTTTCAGAATCTTTAAGAAAAAGAGAAGGTTCTGATGAGTTTGTATTTTATGATGGTCCCCCATTTGCTAATGGCTTACCTCACTATGGACATTTACTTACAGGGTTTGTTAAAGACATAATTCCAAGATTTCAAACAATGAAAGGGAATAAAGTAGACAGAAGGTTTGGTTGGGATTGTCATGGATTACCCGCTGAAATGGAATCTGAAAAAGAATTAGGTATATCAGGAAGAAGACAAATTCAAAACTTTGGGGTTGAAAATTTCAATAATCATTGTAGAGAGTCTGTAATGAAATACACCAAAGAATGGGAAAAAAGTGTTGGTAGGCAGGCAAGATGGGTTGACTTTAAAAATGACTATAAAACTATGGATTTGGACTATATGGAATCTGTTATTTGGGCATTTAAACAACTCTGGGATAAAGGATTGGTTTATGAAAAAGATCGAGTTATGCCATACTCTTGGAAAGCAGAAACTCCATTGTCCAATTTTGAAACAAAACTTGATGATTCTTACAGAGAAAGAAAAGATCCAGCAGTTACTGTAAAATTTGAAGTTTTAGAAACAGACTTAAATTTTAAAAATAAAAATAGAACTTTTTTACTTGCATGGACCACTACTCCTTGGACCTTACCATCAAATTTAGCATGTGCAGTTGGAAAAAATATAGATTATGAGGTAATAAGTTTGAATAACGAAAACTATATTATTGCAAAAAATATTTTAAAAAATTTCAATAATGAACTAGAAGGCTATGAAAAAGTATCTGAAATTAAAGGAGAAAATTTAGTTGGAATTCATTACAAACCAATGTTTTCATATTTTAAAAATAACAAAAACTCGTTTCAAGTTTTAGAAGCAGATTTTGTTAATACCGAAGAAGGTACAGGAATAGTTCATATGGCTCCAGGATTTGGTGAAGATGATCAAATGATTTGTGAAAAAAATAACATTAAACTTGTTTGTCCAGTTGATGACCAGGGTAATTTTACAAAAGAAATTGCTGAGTTCGAAGGAATGAATGTTTTTGATGCAAATGAAAAAATCATTTCTTATCTGAAAGAAAAAAATATAATTATAAAAAAAGAATCATATCTTCATAACTATCCTCATAGCTGGAGAACCGATGAGCCATTAATTTATAAATCCGTTAACTCTTGGTATGTTAATGTTTCATCTTTCAAAAATCGAATGGTGGAATTAAATCAAGAAATAAATTGGGTCCCTGGTCATATAAAAGATGGGACATTTGGCAAATGGTTGGAAGGTGCAAGAGACTGGTCAATAAGTAGAAACAGATTTTGGGGATCACCAATTCCTGTTTGGAAATCAGATGACCCAAAATATCCACGTGTTGATGTATATGGAAGCTTAGATGAATTAGAAAAAGATTTTGGGGAAAGACCAAAAGACTTACATCGACCTCATATTGATAAATTAACTAGAGTAAACCCTGATGATCCTACTGGTAAAAGTATAATGAGAAGAGTTCCAGAAGTTTTCGACTGTTGGTTTGAATCAGGATCAATGCCATTTGCACAAGTTCACTATCCATTTGAAAACAAATCTTGGTTTGAATCTCATTTTCCAGCAGATTTCATAGTAGAGTATATAGGTCAAACAAGAGGATGGTTTTATACAATGATGGTCTTAAGTACAGCTATCTTTGATAAGCCTCCTTTTAAAAATTCTATTAGCCATGGAATCGTTCTAGATACCAATGGGGTTAAACTTTCAAAAAAATTAAGAAATTATCCTGAACCTGAAAAGGTGTGGAATAAATATGGCGCTGATTCACTAAGATGGTTTTTTAGTTCTTCTTCAATATTAAAAGGCCAAAATTTACAGATGGATATGGAAGGCAAAGGAATAGCTGATGCACAAAGATTAATTATTACTCCTCTTTGGAATTCATTTTATTTCTTCTGTCTTTATGCTAATGCAGAAAATGTATCCGCAAAAGAAAATTACTCTTCAGACAACCCTTTAGATAAATATGCATTATTAAAAACAAAGGAGCTAATTGAAAATATTAATGAACATTTATCTAACTATGACATTGCAAATGCATGTCAATCAGTACCTAGTTTTATAGATGCTATTAATAATTGGTACATCAGAAGAAGTCGCCCTAGATTTTGGAAACATGCTGATAATAATGATTCTAAAAATGCCTACGATACTCTTTATACAGTTTTAGTAAATTTAACTAAAGCTTTATCACCTTTATTGCCTTTAATATCAGAAGAAATCTACACTAAACTTACGAAAGATAAAAGTGTGCATTTAAATGATTGGCCAGATACCAAAGTTTTCCCTTCAGATAAAGATTTTTTAAAAAAAATGGACATTGTGAGAGAGATTGCATCAGCTGGTCTAGCAATAAGAAAGTCAAATAACATAAGAGTAAGGCAACCTTTAAAGGAAATTACTATCGCGGGAGATAGTATTGATTGGATTGAAGGTTTTGAAAATTATATTATAGAAGAAGTAAATACAAAAAAAATTATTGTTGATGAGAATTCTGATTCACTTTATAGAAATAAAATAAAAATCAACTTAAAAAAATTAGGTCCAAAATTAGGAAAAAATGTAGGAAAATTTATGGAAGCTGCCAATAACTTTCAGTGGGAAATAAATAAAGATAAAACTTTAAATATTCTTAATGAAACATTACAAGAAGATGAGTATTTTATAGAAAAAGAATCTTTACCAGGAACAGAAACAAGAGAGATATCTGAGGAAAATATAGTTGTTTCTTTAAATATTAATATTGATAAAGATTTAGAAATAGAAGGTGTTGCAAGGGATATACTGCGGGCTATACAAAGTAAAAGAAAAGATCTTGATTTAAAAATATCAGATAAGATTATTGTAAATATTTTTGGAGAACAAATAATAAAAGATGCTTTAGACAAATTTAAGAATTATATTTCTTCTAATTCTTTAGCTGAAAGTATTATTTTCAGTAAAACAAATGGTAGCCAGGAAATTAAAATTTCTGAATCTTATAAATTAGATCTAAAAATAAATAAAATCTAATTTAATCTATCTATACTGCTTTGAAGTATATTATTTTGATGATTTTGCTTTCTAATATTAATATAAATATTATTTCTTACGGTTACTTGAGCTCCTACTAAAAGAATTATTGATGATATATAAATAAAAGCCATAAAAACAATAATTGCACTAACTCCTCCATAAATAGACCCTGAAATACCACTAAAATTCCTTAGATATAAAATAAATAACATCTTAGTTATTTCTTCTGCTAAAGTTGCAATTACTGCAGCAGGAAAAACAGAAATAAAACTTAGTTCAATATTTGGGAGCCACCAAAAACAAATCAGAAAAACTAAAAAAGTTAATAGAGGAGGAACTAATAATGCCATTCTATTCCAAATATTAGGATCAATTAGAGGAGAGTCAGGAAATGTAATTGCAATAAGTTCACTTAAAAAACTTAACCCCGTAGTTAGAACAATAGATCCTATAAGTAAAGAAGAAGCTAAAAAAAGCATTGAAAAATCAATTTTTCTTTCCTGGAAAAAAGTTCTTTTTTTATCAATCTCCCAAATAAAATTAATACTTTTCCTAATAGTTCCAAAAACTGCGCTAGAAGCAAAAAGCAACCCTATAGCTGCAAGTGTACTTGTAGCTAATCTATTAGAAGTTAAGCTATCAAAGAAAGTCTTTAAAAATTCATCATCTTGTTCGTCAAAAATAGGAATTAAATTCATCAATGAGTCGATTATAATTTCCTCAAAATCTCTAATACCTATAAATATTGAAAAAATCATTATTAAAGCTAGCAATAAAGGAAATAAAGAAAAGAATGCATAAAAAGAAATTGAAGCACACATAAAAGGTACATTTTTTTCTAAAAATTCATTAATAATATCTCCCACAAACCTTAAAAACCAAAGAAAAAAGCGTATCACATACACATCAGATCCTCTTTTCTCTGAAAGCTTTTAGATAAGAAACACAAAACTCATCATTCCCTTCAAGCATTGATCTAGTGATATCAAATGCTTCTGTTGTTTTATCAATATTTAATATTCTATCTATTTTTGATTCTACAGGATTTATAATTCCAGAATTAGCCCCTTTATCTATTGCTAGGCTAATGAATACATCGTTTATTAGCCTCCTTTTAGGCAATCCAAAAGAGACATTGCTCATTCCACCTGTAATATTAACTTCAGGCCATATTTCTTGAATCATACTTATTGCATTCAAAGCATCATTTCCGTAAGAAGAAGATACTGATATAGGAAAAATCAAAGGATCTATAAAAATATCTTTCTCAATAATTCCTTTTTGTTTTGAATTGTTCATAATATTTCTAAGGTTTTCAATTCTTTCTTCAGCACTATCAGGCATACTACTTTCACTAGCAGCACTTATAACTACCTGAGCATCATATTGAATTATAGTATCAATTAAATCAATTCTTTCTAACGATAATGAATTTACTAACGGACGCATATGGTTATCATATTCTTTGAGTCCTGCTTTAATGATTTCTGGGTTAGAAGAATCAACTGATACAGGGATAGATGAAAATTCTTTTATAATACCCACAAGCCACTTCATTGCCAAAATTTGCTCTTCAATTTTATAACTATACTCATCTATATTTATATCTAAAAAAGAAGCTTGATTATTAACTTGTCTTTGAATTTCCCATTTTATATAGTCAATACCTTGAGCTTTATTTCCATTCATACCTTGCCAAATTGCAATCATGAAATGTTTAAGCTGGCCTTGTTTATAAGGTTGAGTTGATTTAAAGTGCTCAGGAATATCCATATAAGAAAATTTATCACCAATTTTTTTATATGATATTACTTCTTTACTATCTATAGTTGTAGATCTTATTCCTCCTAGTTTAACAGATCTAGTAGTATGAATATTTTCTCCAATAATTATAAATTTTGACATACTTCCTTTTTAATTATTATTAATCCATTTTGAAAGTTCTTTAATACCTCCGAAAGGGAAAAAATGAATATTATCGTAATTATGTAAATTATTTATAACTTCAGAAGGGTTATGTTCGATTAATTTAGATAGTCCAATTTTTTTATTTTTTATGATTAGAGAAGTAGCATTAACTCCACATAATTTTGCATAATTTATTAAAGTTGTTAGCTTTGCGGGTCCTGCTATACCAATTGTGATCGTAATTTTATTATCAAAATTATTTTTAATCATTTCTTTTGTATCTAAAATCCATTTATTCGTTGATTCTAAATCAGTGGTCCATTGGGTTACGATAGAAGAATTAAAATTATGTTCTTCCAACCATTTACATTTCAATTGAAGATTTTTATCAGATTCTGGATCCATTGGGTTTCCTTCTGGATGCCCAGTTATATTTATTTGTTCAAATTGATATTTTTCAAAATATCCAGTTTCAAGCATTTCTAATGTATTTTCAAAAATGTTATTAGGGTTTTCAGTACTTTCAAAATGATTTTTACCACTTCCAGCAAGAGTTAAGATTTTTTTTACTCCAATTGATGACAATTGTGAAAGATAAGCATCAAGATCTTTCTTGGATGGGATAGTTCTTGCAGGGCAATGAGGTATAACTTTAAATCCATCTTTTATTAGAGATTTAGATGCCTCAACAATATTTTCAAACTTTTCTCCAGGAATATACGCAACATAAATTTCAGAACAAACATCTTTCGGTAAATATTTCAACCGTTCAATTTGTTTAGGGATTATTTCTATTGAAAATTTTGGCATAAAAAATTATTTGAAAGAATTAAACAATATTTGTAAGTATAATCTATATATAAAATAAATAAATTAAAAATAAGTAATTAAACTAACTTTATGAATAACTTTAGAATAAAAAATGAAGATGGGAATAAAATTCATAGAGTACAAAGATCATCTGAGCATAAAACTGAAATTATTAAATTAGAACGCAGATCAAGGTCAAGAAAAGCAGTAAATTCTCCTCTTTTCCTTTTTTATGGCCTTATTTTTTTTATTTTTATTGGTGCTATAGGATTATTTTTACCTTTTTCTAGTAATTCGAACCAAAATATTAGTCTAGTAGATAGTTTTTTCATTTCAACTTCTGCGGTAACTGTAACAGGACTTACTCCTGTAGATTCTGGAGTAGTTTGGAATGTGTATGGATTAACTATAATTTCTATTTTATCTTTTATAGGAGGGTTAGGATTTATGGTAGGAGCAGGATTTCTTATTTATATTCTTTTTGGTAAAAAGATAAACTTAGAACAAAAAATGCTAATAAACGAAAGTCTTTCTGATAGCAGTACTTCAAAATATGCTTCAGGAAGCTCCATAAAGTTAGTATTAAATATTTTTTATCTAACTATTTTAATTCAAATTATTGGAGTTTTTCTAATATATTTTGTGGGAGATGCTAAGAATATAGATAATAATCATAACTCATTTTTCAATTCGATTTTTCATAGTATTTCATCTTTCAATGGATCTGGGTTTGATATTATGAGAGATCATAATGGAGGAAGTATTGGTTCTGTTAATTCAAATATAAATTTATTATATATAACATCTATTTTGGTTTTTATAGGAAGTATTGGATACCCTTTTATACTTGAATTTATTCTAAATTCTAAATTATTTTTTCAATCTAAGTTTAAAAAAATCTTTTTTTCTTTAAACTTCAAGGTTGTATTTTTTACTACATTATTTATGATATTTTTTGGAACATTTCAGTTTTTATTAGCAGAATGGTCTAATACAAACACACTAGGCAAAGAAAATTTTGATAACAAAATAATATTTTCATTCTTTCATAGTTTTAATAGAACTTCTGGTTTTTCATTGTTTGATTATAACTTAATTCATAATAGTACAAGTATAACTACTATGATATTAATGTTTGTAGGAGGTGGTTCTCTTTCAGTTTCAGGAGGTATAAAAGTTGGAACTTTAACAGTAATTTTTGCTGCTCTAATATCTAATATTTTAGGAAAAGATGAAATAACAATATTTAAAAGATCAATATCCAGAGAAGTTACTAGAAGAGCTCTAATAATTTTTATTTTTTCAATAATGATTATTATTTTTTCTTTTATGATTATTTCATCATTTGAACCTGATACTATATTTAGAGAATTACTTTTTGAATGTGTCAGCGCTTTTGCAAATGTAGGATTAACAACAGGTATTACTAGTAAATTAAATGATTTTTCAAAAATCTTTCTTATTTTTCTAATGATTGTTGGTAGATTTGGCCCATTATTGCTAGCACTAATGTTCATTGGTAAAAATTTCAGAGTAAGCTCAAAACCTGCATATGAAAATATTAGATTAGGATAAAAATGAAATTAAAACCACAAATAGTTGTTGTTGGATTAGGAAGGTTTGGAACTAGCTTTGCAAGTAAAATGTATCAACTAGGCTATGACGTTATGGCTATAGATAAAGATGAAGAAAAAGTTCAATCAATGATTGGGCAGGTAACATATCCTGTAACTGCAGACGCTTCCTCTGAAAATGCTCTGAGAGAGTTAGGTGTTCAAGATTTTGATGTAGGTGTAGTAGCTATGGCTTCAAATATTGAAATTTCAGTTATGGTTACAGTTCTTTTTAAAACCTTTAACATAGGAACAGTTATGGCTAGAGCATCTTCTACTCTTCATGAAAGTACTCTAAAAAGATTAGGTTGTGATAAAGTTATTTTTGCAGAAGAAGAAATGGGAGAAAGATTAGCTAGTACTATTTTCACACCAAATGTTGATGATTACTTAGAACTTTCTCTAAATATAGGAATAAGTAAATTAAAAGTACCTGACAGATTAATAGGTATGTCTCTATCTGAAGCAGGCTTCTTAAATAAACCTGGAAGCCAAAAATTAACTATTGTATCTATACTTAGGGGAGATTCTTTAGTGCTATATCCATCTAATGATGAGGTTTTACGTGAAAAAGATGAGCTAACTATTATTGGTAACAATAATAATATAGAAAAGCTTTTATAAAGAATGAATCCTCAAAAAATATTAATACTTCTAGAAAAAGATAATAATGATTTATTACTAAATCTTGCTCTTTCTATTATAAAAAATAATAATGCTAAGGCTTATTTTTTGTTTGTTATAGAAATTCCTCACAAATATCCTATTGAATTTGAGATCGGAGACCAAATAAGTATTGGAGAAAACACATTGAAATATGCTCATGATTATTTGAATATGAATAAATTAAATTATGATATAAATTCTAGTAATTTTATTTTATTACAGTCAAGAAATACTGCGGTAGCACTTATAAGAGAGTCTGAGAGAATCAAAGTGGATTTAATTGCTTACTTAAAAGATAAAAAATCCGATGATTATAAGTATGAATTTATAAAGAGAAATTCAAAATCTAATATAATAGAATTATTAGAAATAGAGAAATAAAATATGAAAATTTCGATCATAGGTATCTCAAATTTAACAAAAATTATAATCAATAAGATTGAAAATCATTGTGAAAGTATTAAAATTTTTACTATTAAGGATGATTTTGATTTTATAAATGAATATAAAAACAAAAATAATATTAAAATTATTTCAGTTGAAAATTATCTTGAGAAATTAGAGTTTATTAAAAGTGAATCGGATTTTATCTTTATCATTACTGATAAAGATTCTAGTAATTCATTTTTATTTCATAAAATAAAATTATTAGTTGAAATAAGTAAAGTACAATTTTTAATAAAAAATTCTTATCTTTTCAATTTATATAGAAATAAAAAATATTCAGTCATAAATGAATCATCAATAGAAGATAATGATCTAATAAATATTATTAGAAGTTAGGAAATAAGCTTGTATATTATTATATCTGGAATGAACAATTTAACATTTGCCTTAGCTAAAAAATTTATATCTCAGGGAGATGAAGTTACTTTCATAGATTCTGACGAGGCTAAATCAAAAAATATAGATAAAACATTAGGATTTATCAGTATACTTGGTAATTCTTATAATAATCAAACCCAAGTAGAAGCTGGTATAGAAAGAGCGCAATTTTTTATTGCAGCTAATATAGATGACGAAATAAATTTTATTGGAGCTCAAGTTGCTAAATCCTTAAATCAAGATATTAAAACAATAATCCTTTTAAATAATATTAGTAATAAAGAAATATTTATGGACGATGAATTTGATCAAATTATAGAATACGACGAGATAATATCTTCTAAAATTAACTCTTATATTACGAGTCAATCTGATATGAATATTTATACTGATAATGATAACTATACAGAAATCAGAATTTTATCTGCTGGAACAGATTCTCAAATAATTGGAAAGTCTATAAATGAGCTCAATCTATCTAAAAATACTAAAACTATAGCAATAATATCTTCATCTGGAAATATTAGTCATAATTTTAGTGATACTATAAATCCACTTGATAAAATATTATTACAAGTATCGATGAATAATTAGTTATATGAAAAATATAAAAAATGATTTAAGTTTTCTAGGTCCTAGTGGAACATATTCTGAATCAGCAGCTTTAATTTATAAAAATAATGATAAAAAAGTTTTAGTACCAAAAAAGAATATTTTTGAAGTCCTAGAAAGTGTTGAAAAAGGCATCCATAAAGAATGTATCGTACCTATAGAAAATTCTAGAGTTGGAACTGTAATTGAAACTATTGATTATTTGTTAAATTCTAAAAACTTATTTATAAATCATAAAATTTTAATTCCAATAGAAGCTTGCTTAATATCAAAAAGTGAAAATTTAAATCTAAAAGATATAACTGAAATAATTAGTAAACCTGAGGCAATAAACCAATGTAATTTATGGATAAATAAATATTTACGTAAAGGAATAAAAATAACAGAATCTCCCTCCACAGGAGAAGCTGTAGCCAATCTTAAAAACTTGCCAGATCAAGTCGCTGCAATTGGTCCAGAAAGGGCAGCATTGATAAATAATCACTATATTTTAGAAAAAGGAATCCAAGATTATAAAAATAATGTAACTAAGTTTGTAGTAGTTTCAAATAACAAATCTAGCAAGACAGGAAAAGATAGTACAACAATTGCTTTTGGTTTTAAAGTATCAGATGAAGCAGGTTTATTATTATCTGCTTTAGAATGTTTTTCAAAACGAAATATAAATTTACAAAAAATAGAAAGTAGACCTAAGGGAACAAAATTAGGAAATTATATTTTTATTATAGATTTTAATGGGCATGCAGAAGACAAAGACGTAAACGAGGCATTGCAAGAGCTAAAAAAAATCACATCATTATTTAAAGTTCTTGGGTCATACTCTATTTAATCATCATAAAGATCATATTTCTTGTTTTTTGATATTTCGCTTCCTTCTTGAACTGCATTATCTAATCGCTCTTTAGCAGAGTCAACAAGAGAATTTGCTTTAGCTTTCCAATCTTTAATATTTTCAGATAATATTTCACGAGTTTGATCTCCAGGCTTTGGGGCAAAAATAACGCCAGCCAAAAAACCTAAAGTAGCACCGTAGAAAAACCCTTTATAAAAAGACTCTTCAGTAGACATAATTTCTCCTTAGAAAGTTTAATTTTTTGAATTTTTTTTTGATTTAGAAAAAATATTTCTAAATAAATCCATGGATTTATTTACTGTCTTCATAGATTCCTTAAAAGATTCAATCCTATGATTAGCAGTTTCAAATTGATGTTTAATTTTATTGATTTGCCGAAATAAAACTAGAAGAAAAATAGTTAGAAAAACTCCCATAAAAGAAAAAATTATAAGGAAAAGGATTGTCAAATAATCTTTTAATTCTTCTAAAGTCAAATAAGCCTTACACTACTATATATAATAAATATACATAAAAATTTACAATTAATCAATATTGCTAACTAATTAGTTAATAACTAATTAGTTAGAACTCTAAATAATCTCTAAGTGTCAGTGATCGTGTGGGATGCCTTAGCTTTCTTAAAGCTTTAGCTTCTATTTGCCTTATTCTTTCTCTTGTAACTCCAAATGTTTGTCCAACTTCTTCAAGCGTTCTTGGCCTGCCATCATTAATTCCAAATCTATACTCGATAACTTGCCTTTCTCTTGGAGATAAAGTGTCTAACACATCAGAAATTTGTGCTTTTAAAAGATTCTTAGAAGCAGAATTCTGAGGTGATTCAGCATTTTGATCTTCTATAAGATCTGAAAGATTTAAATCTTGTTCCTCCCCTATAGGTGCTTCTAAAGAAATTGGGTCTTGAGAAGCTTTAAGTATTTCATTTACTTTATCAGGATCCATATCTAATTCTTTACCAATATCCTCAGAAGTAGGCTCTTTGCCTTTTTCTTGAACTAATCTTCTTGAAACTCTTAAAATCTTATTAATTTGCTCTACCATATGTACAGGAATTCTTATCGTTCTTGATTGATCTGCAACAGCTCGGGTAATAGATTGTCTAATCCACCAAGTTGCATAAGTTGAAAATTTAAATCCTTTTCTATAATCAAATTTTTCTACAGCTCTAATAAGACCAATATTTCCTTCTTGCACTAAATCTAAAAGAGTTAGACCTCTTCCAATATATTTCTTTGCTATTGATACAACTAACCTTAGATTTGCCTCAGCTAAGTGATTTTGAGCTAACTCAGATCTTGATAATATTTGATCGTAATGACTATCAATTATCATTTTATAAACCTTAATCTGATCATCAAAATTATTATCTTTAATTAATTTTTTTATATGTAAATTTTTAACTTTTTCGTCTAATAATTTTGATAAATCGGAAGGAATCAGTCCAATCAGATTTGATAATTCTTTTAAGCTTTTTGTAACTTCGTCATCTGATATATTATTTACATCTGCCACAAATACAACTAAATCTTCAGAATAAATTCCATGGATATTTTTTAAAAAAGAATCATCTGAAGTAATTTCACCTAAAGACATGAGTTCTTTCTGTGATTTACCATAGAATTTACCAATTGCAATTATAATTTCTTCTAGCTTTAATATTGAGCTTAAAACTTCTAGTAATACATGTCCAGAATTAATCAATTCAGAGCTAGACTCTTCTAGGTCAGCAGATAAATTATTATACTTAAACTTTAAATCTATAGTTCGAGCTAAAACTTCTTCATCTTTTCTAGATAAAAGTTTTACATCTCCAATTTCTTTTAGATACATCCTAATAGGATCTTCATAAGTTTCCTTAAATACTTTTTTCCCTTTGGATAAAATATTCATTAGATCATCATTTTTTTCATAATTATCAACTGAAGAGGAAGATAGATCTTCTTCATCTTCAATTCTTGATGACCCAGGCATTATAACTGGTTCAATTTCAATATTTTTATTGACATCATCTACATAAATATTCTCATTATCGTTAGCAATTTCTTTCAATTTACTTCTGTCCTTTCTAAATTTTTAATGTTTTCAGTAATCCCTACAAGTTCATTCATCAAAGAACTTATGATATTTTCATCTTTATTTTCCAGTTCCTCTTCTTCTTTCAATCTTATTTCTATTTCATCTAGCCTTCTTTTTTGATAATCAATAGCCAGTCTAGTTTTAACATTTTCTAGTTCTATATCTTGACTCATATCAGGATCGGAAACAAATCCAGACTTTAAGTAATCTGATAACTCTTCGTATATAAATTGTAAATCTTCATCTAGGTCTTTGAATATAACAACTTTATTAGTATTTTTCCATAGCTTAAATAAAGACCTATAATGCAAATCTGAAAAATAAACATCTTGAATATCTTTCACGCTATCAAATAACTCTGGCGAGTCAAGTAATATAGCTAAAAAATACTTCTCTTGTGCTTTTTCATGGTTAAAAATAACTCTCTTGATTCTTTCATCATCTCTTATAGTCTTTTTGTTTTTTTTATAACTAGATTTTTTAGATGAGGATGCCTCAATTTTTAGCAAATCATAACTCAATCCTGTTATTTTTGAAATTTTACTTAAATAATTAGATTGCTGAATCTCATCACATGATTCAATTATAAAAGGCATAATTATATCTAAAAATTTATATGTATCTTTATTCGTTCCTAATAAATATTCATTGGTATAAAAATCAATTAAAAAATCTATAAAATTGATTGAATGATTAATCATTTCTTCCCATTCAAGAGGATTAGATCTAAATATTTCATCTGGATCTTTCCCTTTTGAAGGAAAGCATATTTTTACTGTTATTTTTTTATCAGATTTCTTGTAACTTAATGATATGTTTTCCCTTAATTTTAAAAGTGTATCTAAAGCAGCTTTACGACCGGCATTATCATTATCAAAACAAAAAATTATTTCTCCAGATTGAGACGTGTAGGTAACAAGTTTTTTTAATTTATCAAAATTATCTGAACTTAGTTGTGTTCCCATAGCTGCAACTAAATTATCGTAACCTTTTTCATAACCTGATATGCAATCAAAGTAACCTTCAACAACAATAGCTTGAGATTTAAGTTTTATTTTTTCAGACGCCCGATCAAGCCCATATAATATTTGTGATTTATTAAATACGTCACTATCTTTTGAATTGATATATTTACTTTTTTGGTTATCGGTAATAGACCTTCCTGCAAAACCTAGAATATTAGAGTTTTCGTCTAAAATTGCTATAGTAATTCTGTTTCTAAAAAAATCTATCCAATCTCCTGACTCTTCATTTTTATGTAGTAAATTTGAATTTGTGACACCACGTTTATTTGTTTTGCTATTTTGGAAATGAGATAACAGGCTACCTAAATTTCCATCTGGACAGTAACCTATAAAGTTATTAGTTATAACGTTTAAAGAAATTCCTCTGTTTTCTAGGTAAGATAAAACTTTATTAGAATTTTCTGATGATTGATCTAATAATTGTTTAGAAAAATAATTTTGAGCAATATTATTAACGTCATACACTTCTTTTGAAACAATATTGATTTTCTTTCTTTTCTCAGCATCATCTGTATAAGTATTTTCATCATAATCTAATGACAAATAATTCGATAATTGTTTTATAGAATCAATAAAACTTAATTTTTCAAAAGACATCAAAAAATCAAAAACATCTCCACTTTCATTGCACCCATAACATCTATACTTTTTAAAGTCTCTACTTAAAGTAAATGAGGGAGTTTTTTCATCATGAAACATACAAAGCGCTTTAGGAGCAGACCCTTTATCTGACCAAATTACACCTTTGGTACCTAAGAAATCTTTAAGATCAATATTTTCTTTTATTTTCTCTTTAAATTCCTGAGCCAAAGTGCTTAATCCTTAATCCAATATAGTTGTCCTAAGTTTACACGTATATCTTAATGAGTGGGGTAGAATTTTTAATAACTTTATAGCTATTTATAAATGTCTTTTTTTTTGAAAAGTTATATTTTTTTAAGGTTTAATGTTTTAGATATTCCTGGAGATATTTTTTCTACTTCTCTTACAGCAAATTGATCCGTCATGCCACAAATATAATCTGATATTGATGTAGCTCTATCATTCAAGTCCAATTTAAATCTTGATTCTTTGGGAATTTTTTCAAAATTATTATAATAATAATCAAATAAAGTACTCACAATTTTTGAAGCCGTTTTACCTTGAACTGAATCACTAACTGGTAAATAAAAATTTTCAAACATAAAGTTCCTAAGTGCAATTAATCTTACAGAGAAATCTTTTGACATTTTAATAATTGGAATCTTAGACGTTTGTTTATCACCATTACAATCCCAAGAATTAACTATTACATCAGTAACAAATTCATTAATTCTTTTAGAGGCTTCCATATTAAAAAATTCTCTAATATCACCTTTAATATTTTTAGATTTTATAAAACCAGAACGTTTTGCATCTTGAATGTCATGGCTTAGGTATGCCAAAGCATCAGAAATTCTTACAATTTGAGCCTCTAAAGTCATTCCTTTCACGGATTTACTATTAAGAAACTCGCCTTGACCTTTAGAATGCCTTTCAATGGCATCTATTACAAAATTAGTTAGGTTTAGACCTTTACCATTTTTTTCTAGTTTATTTATAATTTTAATGGAATGCTTTGAATGATGGAATCCATCATCTAAAATTTCATTTAAAACTGTCTCGCCAATATGCCCAAAAGGAGTGTGCCCTAAATCATGACCTAAGGACGCTGCTTCGACTAAATCTTCATTTAATTTTAAAGATCTTGCTATTGTTCTTCCAATTTGAGAAACTTCAATAACATGGGTTAATCTAGTTGTATAATGGTCGCCAATTGGTGCAACAAAAACTTGACTTTTATGCTTCAACCTCCTGAATGAATTAGTATGAATAATTCTGTCTCTATCTATTTGAAAAGAATTTCTGTACAAATTTTCTTTTATCTCTGAAAACTCTCTTGAGCTATTAGCCTCTTTCACCGCAAAGCAAGATAAAAGAGAATCATTAATAGCAGATTGCTTAAAAAAAAATTCTGAAATTTTACTGATATTCATTTAAATTTTGCCCACTATTTTAGTATAAGTAAAATCATTTTCGCTAATTATTTTTTTGTGATTTTTATAACTTTCAGGAAGTAAGTTAGCAATTCTTTGCATTATTTCTTTAGTAATTTTATCGTATAAGATTTTATTTTTTTCTTTAGGTAAATTAATAATTTTAAATGGTTTGCCAACATTTATAACAACCTTCATTTTTGGCCATAGAAATTGGAAATAATTTTTACATTTTTCTGAACCAATAATTCCTAAAGGTAAAATTATGCTATTATTTTCAATTGCTAAAAATGTAACACCATTGTATCCCTTTTTTATAATATTATTTTTACTTCTAGTTCCTTCAGGAAATATCAATAAAGAATTATTATTATTTAATTGTTTTTTAGACCATTGAAATGCTTTTAGATCAGCTTTTCCTCTATTAATTGGGAAGGCTCCATAAAATTTTAAAAATATATTTATTGGAAATTTAAATAATTCTTTTTTTGCCAAAAATCTTGCCTCTTTACCCACTGCAGAAGCACATAACGGAGGATCAATTATAGAAAGATGATTCGAAACAGATATAACTGATTGATTTTTTGGAATATTTTCTGATCCTAAAACTTCAATTTTACCGAAAATATTAAAAGTCGTATTGAGAGCGAATTCAGAAAATTTAAAAAGTTTACTCATATTGTCTAAATAATTTAATAATTTTACTTGCAACCTGATTAATTGTAAGAGTATCAGTATTTATGATAATTGCATCCTCAGCAAGTTTTAAAGGAGAGTTTTTTCTGTTTTTATCAATGGCATCTCTATCTTTAAGTTTCCTCTCCATTGTATTTGTAGATATTTCATCTAATTCTTTTGATCTTCTAAGAGCTCTTATCTCTAAAGACGCATCTAGATAAATTTTTAAATTAGAATTAGGAAGTACTTTTGTACCTATATCTCTCCCAACCATAACTATATTATTTGTCTTAGAAATTTCTTTTTGCTCTTTGACTAGATTTTCTCTGACTTCTTTTATATTTGAAATATTTGAAACATTTGAATCTATTTCATTAGAAAATAGAAAAGAAGTAATATCTTTTTTCTCATATTGAATAATATTTTTGGAATTTTGTAATTTTATACTAATTATATTTCTTTTAAAAAATCCTGAAACATTAATTGGGTTTATTTTATTATTAATAGAAATATAAGTTACTGCACGATACATTAAGCCTGTATCTAGAAAAACATAAGATAATTTATCTGCTATTTCCCTTCCAACAACAGATTTCCCTGAAGCAGCCGGTCCGTCTATTGCTAATGATTTATAAAATCTTTTCATTTTTTCCCGGTATATTTAATCCCATAACATCAAAGGCTAATCTAGAATTTGCATTTTCTCGTAAGTTAGAAATGGTCTTTAATAGAATTAATATAATTTTATTAATTTGATTAACACTAAATATGCTTTCTAGTTTATTCTCATAACCTAAGTCATAACTTTTATTATAATTTCTTTTTATAACAATTTTGCAAAAGTCTGCCCATAAGCTTAATTCATTGTAAATAATATTCCTATCGGTACTAAACCTTGATGATAGTTTTTTTGAAATATTTAATCTTTCTGATAACTCAGAATTACAATAATCAAAAAATCTATTATATGATTCTTCATAATCATCTAATAATGATATGTTCTTAGCTAAAGATTCTGCTAATTTTATTTTTCCAGATGATAATTGAATAATTTTGTTTTCTGTTGGCTTATCAAGAGTAAAATATTCATTTAAGTAGTTACTCATTTCTTCTTCACTAGCCTCAGATAATCTGATTCTTTGTGCTCTAGAGACAATAGTAGGATAAAGTAATGAAATATCATTAACAATAAAAATAAAAATTGAAGAAGGAGGGGGTTCTTCAAGTAGTTTTAAAAAAGCATTAGAAGCTTCAATATTTAAATTTTCTGCATGATTTACAATAAATATTTTATATTTACTCATAAATGGCCCTAAATTTGCAACACGAATTATTTCATGAATATGGCCTATTCTAATCTGATCTGATTTGCTATCTTTGGATCCATCAATTGGAGTGTTATGATCAATGATTTGTATATCAAAATGATTATCTGTAGAAATTTTCTTACAGTTTTCACAATTATTACACGGCTCTTCTTCAATTAATGAATCACAAAGAAGTAAATTAGAAAAATCTAAAGCCATTCTTTTTTTTCCCACATTATTTGGTCCAAAAAAAATATAAAAATGTGAAAAAATATCTTTCTTTATTGAATTTTTAAGTAAATTATAAACATTATTATTAGAGTAAGATCTCATAACAAAGAGGTAGATAATAAATCTTCATAAGTTTCTCTTCTTTTTATTAAAATAGGCGTTTGGTTTTTAATAATAACTACAGCTGGTCTGGTTTGCATATTATAATTACTAGACATAGCAAGATTATATGCTCCAGAAGCTGGCAGTACTAATAAATCATCAATTTCTGGATTTGGTAAAATAACATCTTTTGCAAGATAATCACCCGATTCACAAAATTTTCCAGAAACAGTTGATTTTAAAAGATTTTTTTCTGAATCAACTTTAGTTACTGAAAAAACAGAATATTCTGAACCATATAAAGCAGGTCTAATATTATCCCCCATACCTCCATCAACAGAAATGTAATTTCTTACACCAGGAATTTTTTTTATTGATCCTACTTTATACATGCTTACACCTGATCTCCCTACTAAAGCTCTACCAGGTTCTAGAATCACCTTGGGTATATTAAAATTATAGCTACCACAAGCTTTCTTAATTGAATTACATATTGCCTTAGCATAATCTTTGATTCTAGGTGGCTTTTTATCTGTAAGATATCCTATAGCAAAGCCTCCGCCAGGACTAAACTCCTTCATGTCAAAATTATATTTTAGCTTCATATCATATGCAAATTTATAAACATAATCTATAGCTTCAGAAAAAGGATCTAGTTCAAAAATAGGTGAACCCAAATGAAAATGAAGACCTTTTAGATTCAAAGAGTCTATTTTCATAAGTATTTTTATAGCCTTCTCTGCATCACCTGTTTCGATAGAAAAACCAAATTTTGAATCTAAAACACCAGTAGTAGTTAATAAGTGGGTATGAGGATCTATTGATGGAGAAACCCTTAACATAACTTCTTGAGTAACATTAAGGTCTTTAGTTATATTCTCTAAATTTGATATTTCATTAAAAGAATCTATAGTTATGTGATTCATATTATATTGAACAGCATCTCTTAGCTCTTCAATTGATTTATTATTACCATGAAAATTAATCCTACTAGGAGTGAAATTAATATATTTTGCTACTGCAAGCTCTCCTCCTGTAACTACATCTATATTCATATTTTTTTTATCAAGTAATTTTAAAATATAAGGATTTGAAAAAGCTTTTGTAGAATAAGAAATAATGCTATCTGGAATTTCTGAAGTAAAAGATTCCTGAAAATCCTTTATAGTATCTATAATTGTTTCTTCATCATACACATATAACGGAGTGCCATATTCTTCTGCTAAATCTTTTAAGTCAACTCCATTTATTGAAATGTTATTTTTATCATTAATAATAGTATTTTTAGGGAAAATATCGCTTCCATTAAATGTTTTATTTTGCATCATAATTCCTCTGAATAACTGAATACATACATTATGTATAGTATAAATTTTATATATAAATTCTATACTTTAAAAATAAAAAAAACATTATATGTCTAAAGAAATAAGATTAACAAGTTTTTCTTCAAGTGGTGGCTGAGCTGGTAAGGCTTCTATAGAAGTACTGGACAGGGTTCTGGGCCAGCTAACAAATATGAAAACTTCAAACAAAATTTTAGTTGATCAATCAACTAGAGATGATGCTGCAGTATACAAAATTTCAGAAGATAGAGCTATTATTTTTACTACAGATTTTTTTTCTCCAATGGTAGATGACCCATATATTTTTGGCCAAATATCAGCAACTAATGCAATTTCTGATATTTACGCCATGGGTGGAATACCATTTATGGCTTTAAATATTTGTTGTTTTTCAGACAATTTACCCGAAGGCACAATAGAAAATATTCTTAGAGGTGGAATAAACAAAGCAAATGAAGCAGGTACAATAATTTCTGGAGGCCATACTATAAATGACTCTGAACCAAAATATGGTTTAGCTGTGATAGGCGAAATACACCCAGAAAAATTAATGACACTATCTAATGCTGAAGCAGACCAAGATATTATAATTACAAAACCTATAGGAAACGGTATCATTTCAACTGCTGCAAAAAATGGTAATATAGAAAAAAAATATTTAGACGAATCAATAGCATATATGTTAGAGCTAAATAAATCTGCTTCTAAAGTTGCCACAAAATTTGGAGTAAAATCATGCACTGATATTACTGGCTATGGATTAATTGGGCACCTAAAAAATTTACTAAATTCAAGCCAATTATCATGTGATATAAATTTTTTAGAAATCCCTATTTTATCTGGTGCTAAGAATCTTTCTAGTATAGATTTTTGGTCTAGTGGAGCTAAAAATAATAAAAAAATATTAGATAGTAAAATTAAATGGGATAAAAGAATTACACTGGAAGAAAAAATGATTCTATTTGATCCGCAAACTTCAGGGGGACTGCTTTTTACAATTGATAAGGAAAAATCAAAAGATTTTATTAACGAATTATCTGACAATAAAAACCTTTTTGTAAAAAAAATTGGCAATACAATTAAAAAAACTAATTATCAAATAAAATTTGTTTAATTTCTTCTTTCTCAAATTCTTCAAATTTTAATTTTTTAATTTTTTCTTTAATTTCAATTTTTTCTTTAATATTTATAATCTCTTTTCTAAGAATAATTTCTGGATCAATATCGTTTTGTATAAGAGTATAAAATATTTTAAAAAGTTCTTTAGATGGGTTTTTCTTCAATTCTTCCTTAGTGATATTATGTTCATCTGATATTATATTCATTCCAATTAATTTTTTAACAAATCTAGATAAAAAAATACTTGCCGGAGAGTTGAAATTAAAGTTATCTAAAAACGTTTTCTTTTTAGTATTATTTTTAATAATTTTTAAATTATTCCAATTTTTCTTAACTTCATCAGAGGTTTTGAGTGATCCAAAATTTTTTTTATCAAAAACATGTGGATGCCTTGAAATAAGTTTCTGCTTAGCATTTTCTATAATTTCTTCGAAAGTAAATAGTTTTTTTGAATTTGCGATATGGGCATAAAACATAATATGAGTTAATATATCAGATAATTCATCAATAATATTTTCATTCTCATTCTTACTAACGGCATCAATTAATTCATATGTCTCTTCTAAAGTAAGTTCCGACAATGATTCAAAGGTTAACTCTTGATCCCACGGACAGCCTTCATCTGATCGTAATTTTTCTATAATTGCTTCAAGTTCATTCAATTTCTTTGTTTTCATAATTTTAAAAAGCTATTAATAAAGCTATAATATTGTATGTATATAAAAACCTCTACAAAAACCTCTCTATTTATAAAGATTTCAGCTTATATTTTATGGGTTCCAGTAATATTATCTATAAGTTTTGAAATATTTACATTCTCTGATTGGGTATATACATATAATTGGTCAAGAAATAATATTTCAAACAACACGGGCCTGTCAATAGCGGAATTGAATCATTCATCTAACTCTATAAAAACTTACTTCAAAAATGATTTAGAAAAAATTGATACTACTATAACTAAAAATAATAATAACTATCAAATTTTCAATGAAAAAGAAATTGACCACATGGTTGATGTAAAAATTTTAATTCAAAAAACTTTATTATTTGAAAAATTAGGAATCGTTCTATTAACCATTTGCTTGATAATACTTATTTATATTAAAAAATTAAAAAAAATTGAAGAAATTATAAGAAATATAATAATAAAATCTTTTTTATTATGGGGGTTATTTTTATCAATTATCATAGTTAGCATGATAGTAAATTTTAATTACACATTTATACTTTTCCATAAACTATTATTTAGAAATGACTTATGGATTTTAAACCCTAGAACGGACTTTTTATTGATGATGTTTCCTCAAAGATTTTTTTTAGAAATAGCAATAGGTATATTAATTTTATTTTTTATAATTAATATATTTATTCTAAGTCTTATAAAAATTATTAAATCCAAGTTTCAATACTTCTCCTAGCAAGTTTTATATTATCAATAACACTAAAAACTCTATTATCAATAGGTTGAACTTTATTATTTTTAGAGACCAAAATAGCATCCATACCAAAATTAATCGCTCCTAAAATATCTGCCACAGGATTATCCCCTATATGGATAGAATTGAATGGCTTAATATTAAGTTTGTTTAGAGTAAATTTAAATATATTTTTATGAGGTTTTGCTAATCCTAATTCATTAGATAGAGAAATTACGTCATAAAAAACTTTATTATCAGATAATAGTTTCTTATAAGCTTTGGGAGAATTAAACCCAGTATTAGAAATTATCCCAATTTTTAAATTATTTTCTATACAAAAATCAATAAATTCGTAAGTTCCATCAAAAATATTTGGAGGATTATCTAAAAAAGCTTTATCAATAATCTCACCTATATTATTTATTTCATCCAATGAAATATCTTGAATAATATTATTATTTAAGTGTTTTAAAAATATTATCAACCAATCGCTAAATAATTTGTCAGAATGAAATCTTGAATATTTTGCTATTTGGGATACTACAAAATCATGTGATTTTTCAACTTCAAAAAAATCAATCTGCGGTGAAAGAGTTTTTAAGAATTCATAAATTGCTTCACATTTTATTTGTCTTCTATTGGGAGAATAAGAGGATAAATCAATCTCACCCATTATAGTTTGCCAAAGATCTAAAGTTACTAATTTATTCATAAAAACACCTCATTTATATTATTTTCGATTTGATTTACAAAAATAACCTCCAAATCAATACATTTAGGACTATTAAAAAATTATCATATATACAAAAGCTAAAATAAGGTAAAAAAATAAAATTAAAAACTCTTTCACTTTCAAATTTTAGGAATCATAAATCATCATCTATAGATCTTGATGATGGTTTTAATATTTTTTATGGCCTAAATGGTCAAGGTAAAAGCAACTTATTTGAAGCAATATATTTATTATCAATTGCAAAATCTTCAAGAGTCTCTAATGATAAATATTTAATAAATAATCAAATTTTTCAATCTGGAGGGCACAGCCAAATTCTTGGTATAGCTGAGGAAAAAAACCATAATATAAAAGCTCAAATTGATTATGATATATCCATAAATAAAGACTTAGATAAAGCTTATAGAATAAATGGGGTTATAGTTTCTATGCAAGAATTTGTAGGAAATATAAATTCAGTATTTTTTGACACAGATGACATTTCAATTATATCTGGAGCTCCTCTAATTAGAAGAAAATATTTAAATATTTTACTTAGTCAAATAAGTAATGATCATGTAAAAAATCTACAAAGGTTTCAAAAAGTTCTTTATCAAAGAAATAGTTTGTTAAAGAATATAAAAGATGGTAAAAATACTAAAAATGAAATTGAATTTTGGGACGATCGATTAGCAGAAGAGTCTTCGAGTATATTTTTTGAAAGAAATAATATACTTAAAAAAATAAAAGCAAACTCTAAAGAATTTGCTTTAGAGTTTAATGATCAAATAAATTTGGATATTAAATATATCCCTAAAATAGGAAGTGGTATAGATTCAAAAATTTTTAACGATAACCCTTCACTTAAAGATATAAAAGATAAATTTGAAAATTCATTGAAAAAAAACCTTTTAAGAGATATTGACCTAAGAACAACAAACCTTGGACCCCATAGAGATGACTTTGAAATAATATTTAATGGCTCTCCTGCATCGATTACTGCGTCTAGGGGGCAATCAAGAATTATTGCTTTATCATTAAAACTATCTGAAGCAAAAGAAATAAAAGAGCTCGCAGGCAGAAACCCTATTTTGATCTTAGATGACATTTTCTCAGAATTAGATGAAGTTATGAGGGAAAAAGTAGTTAAAAAAATTATCCATTTTGATCAAATTTTACTTACGACTGCAGACTTAAATCTTATTGACAAGAAAAATATTAATGCGTCTAATTATTTTTCAATTACAGAAGGTCAAATTACACAAGATTAGTTATTTTTCTTTATCTAACTCAAACGCTGAGTGTAAAGAATTCACAGCAGACTTTACTTGATCTTCATTTATAAGACAAGTAATCCTTATTTCTGATGTTGTTATCATTTCAATATTTATTTTTTCTTTTCCCAAAGCTATAAACATATCAGCTGCATAACCTGGAGTATTTTGCATTCCGGTACCAACTAAACTTATTTTAGCAAATCCTTTCCCTTTAATTATTTCCTGAAATTCTAACGAGCTTTCATTCATTAAAATATCAAAAGCTTGATCAAGGTCATCTTCAGATAAAGAAAATGAAAAATCTATAAACCCATCATTCGGAGTATTTTGTACAATAACATCTATACTGATTGATTTTTCTGATAAAGGCTTTAAAATCGAAGCCGCTGTTCCTGGCAAATTTTTTATTTTCTTTATAGTAATTTTTGAAACTTTTTTATCAATTGCTATTCCTGTCACTGTTTTAATATTTTCCATTTCATCTCCTTTAGTAATTAGAGTTCCTCTTTTATCAGAAAAAGTTTCAGCAACATAAACAGGAACATTATAAATTGAAGCTAGTTCAATAGATCTTGGATGCATTTTTGCACCTAAAACTGACATTTCAAGCATATCTTCATAGTTTATTTTGTCAAGTTTTCTTGCATTATGAACAATTTTTGGATCAGTTGTAAAAATCCCTTCTACATCTGTATAAATTTCACAAAATTCTGCCTTTAAAGCTGCTGCTATAGCTACCGCAGTAGTATCTGACCCTCCTCTACCAAGAGTTGTTATATCTCCATCAATATTAATACCTTGAAATCCAGCAATAATTATAATATTGTCATTTTCAATTTCACCTATAATTCTATCTGTATTTATATCTGATATTCTTGCAGATCCATGAATATCATCAGTAATTATTCCTGCTTGAGAACCAGATAAACTAATGACTTTTTTGTCTAAGGATTTTATAGAGATAGCTAGCAGTGTTGATGAGACAAGCTCTCCTGTTGATAATAAAATATCTTTTTCTCTCAAATCTGGGGCTTTATTTAAAAAAGTTACTTTTTTAGACATACTTACTAAGTCGTCAGTCGTTTTACCCATTGCAGATACAACTATCACAGGAAAAAATCCTTTTTCTTTTGTTTCAGAAATTTTCTTAGCTATAAGTTTTAATTTTTCAACATCACCTATAGAAGTTCCTCCGTATTTTTGAACTATAATTCTATTTTTCAAATACTTGCACTCCTTCATCTGATATTCTACAAATTATTCCTTCACCATCGATGCCTAGCTTATCTGCAGCATCAAGCATTTCATAATTTATAGTTAATTCTTTTCCTGTAGTTATAGCTGATATAGTTGGGCCAGACCCTGATAAATAACTTCCTATTGCTCCTGCACTAAGGGCAGCATTTGAAATAGTCCTATACCCTTTTATTTTGGGAATTCTATATTGTTCGTGGATTTTATCTTGAAATCCAAACTTAATTTTACTAAAATCATTATTATTAAAAGCATTAATTAAAATCGCAGACCTAGAAATATTGTATACAGCATCTTGCCTGCTAATTGTTTTTGGTAATAAGCTTCGTGATTCAGAGGTTAAAATCTTTTGATCAGAAATATAAGAAATAATTTTAAAATCACTAGAGTGCTTCACAGGACTTATGTGCCAATCATCTAAATCTTTAAAACCTATTGTAATTCCTCCATAAATTGCTGGACCAACATTATCAGGGTGTCCTTCAAAATCTGCTGCAATTTGATATATTTCATCTTTTTTTATGTTAATATTATTTATTTTGAAAGCCATAAGAATTCCAGAAATAACAGCCGCAGAACTACTCCCTAATCCTCCATAAATAGGAATCTTATTATTACTTATAATTGATAGGTCAATATTTTTTTTCCCTATTAATTCATTTGTTTTTAAATAGCTTTTATAAATAAGATTATTTTTATTTGTGGCAAGAGTAGAATTTCCAAAACCAAGATTCTTAATTGAAAAAGCTCCTTCATAAAATTCAATTTCATTCCAAATATCAAGGCATAAACCGATTGAATCAAAGCCAGATCCTAAATTTGCAGATGATGCCGGAACTTTGATTATATAAGACTTTTGCATTTTGCTTTTAGCTCCTTAGTTGACCATTGCCACTAACAACCCACTTATATGTCATTAAGTCATTAATGCCCATTGGTCCCCTTGCGTGTAATTTGTCCGTTGAAACTGCCACTTCTGCACCTAATCCTAATTCAAATCCATCGTTAAACCTTGTGGATGTATTATGAAATACAGCTGCAGAATCTACCTTGTCCAAAAAATACTTAGCGTTACTATTGTCATTTGTAATTATTGCTTCTGAGTGTTTAGAGCCGTAATCAGAAATATGATCAATAGCTTCTTCTAAATTTTCAACAGTTTTAATACTTAATTTTAAATCTAAAAATTCTTCTCCAAAATCTTTTTTAGATGCTAATTCAACACCTGGAATTTTTTTTATTTTTTCATAAGATTTAATATCTGCTCTAATTTTTACATTTTTACTTCTTAACACTTTTGTTAAAGGTTCAATTATTTCATCTAAAATATTTTTGTGAATAATAACTGTATCTAAAGCATTGCATACAGAAGGATTTTGAGTTTTTGCATTATCGATAATATTAATTGCTTGATCAATATCAGCTTTATCATCTATATACGTATGGCAAACGCCAACTCCTCCAGTTATTGAAGGCATTTTTGCATTTTTATTAACAAGATTAACTAGAGAAGAAGATCCTCTTGGAATTAATAAATCTATATACTTATCCATAGATAAAAGTAAACCCACAGCATCTCTATCAACAAAATCTAAAAAATACATTGAATTTTCAGGGAATCCAGATTCGTTTAAAGACTCCTTAACAAGATTAAATAAAAAAAGATTCGTTTTCAAACAATCGCTTCCGCCTCTCATTACTAAGCCATTTCCAGATTTTATAGCTAAAGAAGCAATCTCAATAACCACATTAGGTCTACTTTCAAAAATAACGCCCAAGACTCCTAGAGGAACTCTAACTTTATTTACTATAAGTCCGTTATCTCTTACTTTTGAATCGATTATTTCAGAAACAGAATCAGGTAATTCTTTTACAGTATTTAAAGATTCGATCATTCGATCAATAGTTTCTTCTGTAATTTTCATTCTGTCCAAAATATGGCTTCCTAATCCTTTTTGCGTTGCAAGGTTTAGTTCATCATCATTTACTTCAATAATCGATTGTTTATTAAAGAGTAATTTACTAGATAAAAGTTCAATTGAATTTATTCTTTGTTGTGAAGAAAGTAAGCTAAGGCTTCTTGAGCTTTGCTTAACATTAATTATTTGTTTTTCTAAATCATCAATCATATTAATTTCTAATTAGTTAATACTAAATTATTTCTATGGACAATTTCTGATCCATAATTTTTTTCTACTATATTTTTAATTTTTGAGCTATTCATACCTTTTATTTTACTAATTTCAGAGGAAGAATAATTGGATATTCCCCATCCAATTATCTTTGATTTGGAATTTTTAATCCCAATTATGTCCCCTCTATTAAATTTTCCTGAAACACTCATAACTCCTGCTGGCAAAATACTACTTTTAGAATTTATAGCTTTTATTGCTCCTAAATCAAGATTTATTTCTCCTTTTGAAGACGAGTAACCTGTCATTAACCAACGTTTTCTAGATTCATGAATACTTTGTTTTGAAATAAATTTAGTACCAATTTCTTCACCAGAAATTATTCTTTCTATTACATTTGGTTCAGTACCAGATGCTATAAACATATCTGTACCTGAATTTACAGAAATATTAGCAGCTTGAATTTTAGAAATCATTCCCCCTGAACCTATCCCATCAATAGGACCTTGAGCATATTCAATGATTTTTTCATTTATATCTTCTACTAATTTAATTTTTACAGCATTAGAATCTAAATTAGGATCACCAGTATAGAGTGAATCTATATTGCCAAGTAATATTAATAAATCAGAATCAATTACGTTTGAAACCATAGCAGATAGCCTATCGTTATCACCATACGCTCTATCAATAAGTTCATGAGTAGAAACTACATCATTTTCATTAACTATGGGAATAATACCTAAATTTAAAAGTTGATTTAGAGTATTTCTTATATTTAAATAACCTAATCTATTTTCAATATCATCTTTAGATAACAATGCCTGAGAAATAGCTATATTATTTTTCGAAAAACACCTTTCGTAAGCACTCATAAGAATTGGCTGACCTATAGATGCAAGGATTTGTTTTTGCACAATGGATGAATGATTAATTCTTATTTTGTTATCAAAAGATGAAATATATTGCAATCCCGCAGCTACAGCCCCTGAAGTTACTATGATTACTTGGTGTCCTGCAGTATGTATAGAAGCAATTTGATCACACAAATCATTTATAACATCGTAATTTAAAATGTTATTATTTTCTGTAATTAAATTACTTCCTATTTTTACAACTATTCTTATTTTTTTTTCATTTACCATTATTATTATTATGCGAATTATTTATTTTTCTAATAGAATATATTTTATCCGATTATGAAATTAAGCAATTTGATTGGAATAAATACAGTATTACACAATGATCCCACATTTAGAGATGTGGTTAGAGAATTGCACAGTAACAAGTCCCCTAAAATAATATCCCCTAAGCAAACTTTTGCATATATAGTGTCTTCCATCGTCCAATTAATAAATAAACCAACTTTAGTAATTACATCAAATCCAGAAGAATCAAGAGAATTGGTTGAAAATCTAAATTTTTGGAGCAATAACACTACTAACTTAAATTTCAATGAAAGAAATGAAATATTTTTAGAAAAATATAAACCAGATAATAAAAATACTGTTGAAAGAATGAGGTGTTTACAAGCTTTATCAGAAAAAAATTATGATAAAAAAAATCCTATCATATGTTCATCTATTCATGCATTGACAACTAATACAATATCAAAAAAACTATTTAGAAATTTAAGTATAAATCTTAGTGTAGGAGAAATAATAGATCCTAAAAAACTCATCACACTTTTGATTAAAGGCGGATATATAAATTCATCTATAGTGGAATCTGTGGGACAATTTGCTGTAAGAGGAGATATTATTGATATTTTTTCTATATCAAATAAAAATCCCATTAGAATAGATTTTTTTCATGAAACTATAGAATCTATAAAAGTTTTTGAAACATCATCACAAAAATCTATTGAAAATATTAATGAAATTTTAATTTCTCCTGTACAAGAAACAAATGTTTTATCGCAAAAAACAGATGAAATTATTAAAAATAATAATGATTTTTTTAAAAATAAATCAGTTTTAAATAAGCAAGATACAATAGAAAATTTAAATTTATTAGTATCAGGAGAATCTGAAGATTTGATAAATTTTTATTCAGGTTTTTTTGATAAAAGTTCTATTTTTGAGTATCTTGAAAATGATTTTTTAATTATAAAAATGGAAAATTATAATATAGATTTTGAACTAGATAATATTAGCAATAGAAGAGAAGAATTAAGAAAAAATAAAATATCTAAAGATGAAATTTCAAATTTATTCCCCATACCCTATTTAAAAAATAAATGCCTTGCAGGTTTTTTAGATAAACATAAGCTTAAAATTGAAATTAACCAAAGATCCTATAATAATAAAAAACATCATAAATTTAATTTCTCTTTACCTAAAATACATGACTTTGAAGAAAATAAAATTTCAAGATATTTAAACAAAAAAAATAAAGATGAAAAAGTAATCATTACTACAGATTATCCGAATAGAATAAAGCAGATTTTGGGTAAGGACAATATAGATATTTTTACAGATATCAATCAAATTTCAACTGATAAATTTGTAATTATTTCAAAAAATATTGGAGGTGGGTTTAAAATAAATATCGATAATTATTTTTACACGATTCTTTCAGATAAAGAATTATTTGGAATGAAAAAAAAGAGGGTGCATAAATCTTACTCAAATAATTTACCATCTACTCATTCGTCAGAGCCATTTAAAATAAATGATTTAGTTGTACATATAGATCATGGAGTTGGTAAATTTATAGGGACAACCCAGATTGATACATCAAATCGTGAATTCATAATTTTGATCTATAAAAATGATGATAAATTATATGTTCCTTCTGATCAAATAGATAGAATCCAATTATATAAATCATTCCAAAAAGATACTCCAACGTTAGATACCTTAGGATCAGAAAAGTGGATAAAATCAAAAAATAAAGTTAAAGAATCTATAGAGGTTTTAGCTGTAGAGCTATTACAAATTTATGCTGCAAGAGAAAAAATTCAAGGAAAAACTTACCCTAAAAAAACTGAGTGGTTTAAAATGCTAGAGGAATCTTTTGAGTTTATAGAGACCAAAGATCAATTAAAAGCAATTGATGATATTAATTTAGACTTAGTATCAAATAAGCCAATGGATAGACTTTTGTGTGGTGATGTAGGATTTGGTAAAACAGAAGTAGCATTAAGGGCGGCATTTAAAGTTGTAGAAAATGGATATCAAGTTGCCATAATGGTTCCAACTACAGTTTTAGCATTACAACATTATAAAACTTTTGTAGAAAGATTAAATCCATTCCCAGTACAAATAGAATATATTTCAAGATTTGTTTCTGAAAAGGATCAAAAGAAAATTTTATCAAGATTAGCTGAAGGCAAGGTAGATATTTTGATTGGTACGCACAAGTTAATACAAAAAAATATAACTTTTAAAAATCTAGGGCTTTTAATTATTGATGAAGAGCATAAATTTGGTGTTAATCAAAAGGAAACTATTAAACAAAAAGAGTTAGATATTGATGTATTAAGTTTAAGTGCGACTCCTATTCCAAGAACTTTAAGTTTAGCCTTAAATGGCGTTCGTGACTTGAGTATGATTAATACTCCTCCTGAGAATAGAATTCCAGTAAATACTTATTTATCAGAATTTTCAGAAGAGTTGATAAAAGAGGTTATTATGAGAGAGTTAGATCGTAAGGGTCAAGTTTTTTTTGTTAATAATGAGGTTTTTAATATAGAAATTATTGCTAATAATATTAAAAGAATAGTACCTGAAGCAAAGGTTTCTATTGCACATGGACAAATGGATAAAAATAACTTAGAAAAAATAATAACAGATTTTTCTTCAAATAAAGCTGATGTGTTAGTTTGCACCACTATTATAGAATCAGGCATTGACATGCCTAATGTGAATACTTTAATAGTAAATAATGCTAATAAATTTGGCTTGTCTCAGTTGTATCAAATGAAAGGAAGAATAGGAAGAAGCGAAAAAACATCTTATGCATACTTTCTAACTCCTCCTCAATCTAGACTTACCTCAATTTCTGAAGAAAGACTTGATGCTATTGTATCTTCTTCTGAATTTGGCTCTGGTTATGATATTGCTATAAGAGACTTAGAGATAAGAGGCGCCGGTAATATACTTGGAAAAGAGCAAAGCGGGCACATAAGTTCAATAGGTTTTGAACTTTACAACTCATTATTAGAATCCGCAGTAAATTCATTAAAAAAAGGAGAAGAAAGTAATCTGAATTTTTTCCTAATGAATACAGTAGATATAAATATAAGTTCAAGAATTCCAGAAGACTATATAGATGACATAAAGGTAAGATTAAATATTTATATGAGGCTGTCAAAGACTCGAGAGATTAGTGATTTAAAAAAATTAATTAGTGAAATTATAGACAGATTTGGATTAATTCCTGATGAATTAAGTAAGTTATTTTCAATAACAAAAATTAAAATTCTTTGTCATAAATATAAACATATTGTTTCAATAAAGGGAGATAAACACAGAATTACCATTAAATTTGATGATTCTCTTCTTGGAATAAAAGCTTTTTTAGAAGGAAATTTAGATGAAGAATTTGAAATTAAATCTAAAACTATGATTTTCTATCCTGAGAATCCTGATAAAGTACTTGAAGAATTAGAGCTTTTTATAAAAAAACTTATAAATTTACAAATAGAAATTTTGGAAAAATTTAATCAGGCTACCCTGTTGTCTGAAAAATAAAAGAATTTATGATAAATCTTACAAACCCAGGAATGATAAAATCTGTCACAAAGGCATAGTCAGATGAAAGGGATATTAATAACAGACCTCTAGTTTCAAATGTTATTTAAGATAGGATGAAATTAGTAACAACATAAGAAGCAATAAAAGAACATTTGACTCAACCTTCTTCAAACAATAAATTCAGCTTATTTTTATTAATTTTTAGTATAAAACCAATATGTTATTATTACTAATATCAAAACATATTGTCAGGAGAGAATGTGGTGCCTAATAAAAAAATAAAACCATCCTTCATAGATATTATTGAGGGAGGTACAGAATCGAATTATAGAATTCAGACTCATGCAGAGGGTCCAAAAGGAAAAATTCCTTTTACTGCAGAAATTTTAATTAACGAGCCAAGTGGAAATCATTTTGGACTAACTCAAAACGCAGGAATGGGATGGAATCCTAAAGAACTTTTACGAAAGCAATTTTTAATTCTTTCTACAAGCGGTGGAATGAAAGACAAAGACGGGTCACCAATTGCTTTAGGGCTTCATACAGGACATTGGGAGTTATCTTCTTTAGTAGAGAAAGCAGCTAATACAATTAATGAATTAGGAGGGCTTCCTTTTGCAGCTTACTGTTCAGATCCATGTGACGGAAGAACTCAAGGCACTACAGGAATGTTTGACTCTCTGCCATATAGAAATGATGCAGCAAAAGTATTTAGAAGAATTGCTAGATCATTGCCAACAGCTAAAGCTATTATGGGAATTGCTTCATGTGATAAAGGGCTCCCTGCTATGATGATGGCATTAGCAGGAATGAAAAATAAACCTTCAATAATTGTTCCTGGAGGATCTACTTTAGCTCCAAATAATGGAGAAGATGCAGGAAAAATACAATCAATTGGAGCTCGTTTTTCTCAAGGTGAAATCACATTAGATTATGCTCAAGATATGGGATGTAGAGCTTGTGCTTCTCCTGGGGGTGGATGCCAATTTCTTGGGACAGCAGGGACTTCTCAAGTTATAGCTGAATCGTTAGGAATTTCACTTACACATTCTGCTTGTACCCCAAGTGGAACCCCAGCATGGCTAGATAATGCAAAGAGATCTGCAAAAGCTTTGATGAATCTTGAAGAGAATAATATTACTATAGATCAAATATTAACTGATAAAGCATTTGAAAATGCAATGGTTCTTCACGCTGCATGTGGTGGATCGACTAATTTGCTTCTTCATTTACCAGCAATTGCACATTCTGTAGGTAGAAAAAGAATGACTGTTGATGATTGGGCAAGAATCAATAGTTATGTTCCAAGGTTAGTAGACGTTCTTCCTAACGGACCTGTAGGGCATCCAACTTCTCAATTTTATGCAGCAGGTGGCGTTCCGGAAGTTATGTTAAAGTTAAAAAAACTTGGATTATTAAACCTTGATGTATTAACTGTTACTGGAAAAACTTTAAGAGAAAATTTAGAATGGTGGGAAGAATCCGAACGAAGAAAATATGTTAGAAACTATTTATCAGAAAACGATAAAATAAATCCAGAAAATGTAATTATGAGTAAATCTAATGCAACGCTAAAAGGTTTAACTTCTACAGTTACTTTTCCTAAAGGCAATATTGCTCCAGAAGGATCCGTAATAAAATCAACTGCCATTGATCCAGCTGTTATTGACGATGATGGCGTTTATAGAAATACAGGCCTGGCCAGAGTCTTTAATTCTGAAAAAGAAGCTATGAAATCAATTAAATCTACAGGTCCAGATAAATTAAAAAAAGGTGAAATTTTAGTTATAATCTGCGGGGGTCCTAATGGAACAGGAATGGAAGAAACTTATCAAATAACTGCAGCACTTAAGCATTTATCATACGGAAAACATATAGCTCTTTTAACTGATGCAAGATTTTCAGGAGTATCTACAGGAGCATGTATAGGACACATAGGACCTGAAGCTTTAGCTGGAGGGCCAGTTGGTCTTCTTAAGGATTCAGATATTATAGAAATTATAATTGATACAAAAAAGCTTACAGGATCAGTAAACCTTGTTGGAGAAGAAAATAATAATCATGGAAAAGCATGGGGAGATAATCAATTATCTGTAAGAAGTGCTTCGTTAGAAATTAAAGCAAACGATAATTTACCCGATGATACAAGATTATGGGCAGCGCTTCAGGATGTTAGCGGAGGAACTTGGGGAGGATGCGTTTATGATGTGGATAAAATTATTGAAACATTAAAAGCAGGAAAAGAAGCTTTAAAGAAAAGATAAAATGACAATAAAAATAATTTCAGTAAATAAAAATAATTTCATCGAATGGAGAAAATCTATAAGAAGAGTTTTTGGAGATATTCCAAAAGATGAAGATGTAAAAAGACTTGCAAGAGACAGGATGATGAATCCTATTAGCCAATGGAAGTCTAATAATAACAGGTTAATTGCAGCCATTGATGAAGATACTAAAAGAATAGTAGGAACCGGAGGGGCAGATAAACTTGAAATTACAATTCCTGGAGGGAAACCTATGGATATGGCAGGAATTGCTTATATGGGAACCGCTCCTACCCATAAACGTAAAGGGATTTTTTCATCTATGATGAGAAAATTACACGATCAAGCCAAAGATAGAGGAGATGCTTTAGCGGGGTTATGGGCTTCACAATCTTTGCTTTACTCAAGATTTGGCTATGGACTTGCAACATATAGAGAAGACTGGGAAATTTATTCTCATAATACCAAAATAAATAAAAAGACTTCTGATGATATTAAATTGGAGTTTGTTGATAAAGATAAAGCATTAATTGAAATCCCTAAAATTTATGATCAATTTAGAAGAAATCAAAATGGTTTTACTGATAAATCAGAAGGTTATTGGAAGTATTTATTACATGAAGACGAAAAAAGTAAATATAATAAATCAGGCATGAGTGGATTCTTTTTTGTTATCTGCTATAAAAATGAAAAACCTTCAGGATATATTTTTTATAATATAAAAAAAGAATCTGGAGTGGCTCATGAAGATGATAAGGGTGAATTAATAGTTCAAGAACAAATAGCCCTTGATACTGATTCAAATATTGCATTGTGGAATTTTATTTTTGGAGTTGAATTAATTGAAAAGGTTTATATAAATAGAAGAGCACCCAATGATCCTTTATATTTTTTATTAGAGAATCCCAGAAAACTAGAAAGAAACACGATTGACGGATTATGGGTAAGGATAATTGACACAATAAAATTACTTGAATCTAGAGAATATAATTATAATGGTAAATTTGTTATTGAATTAGCAGGTCAAAACCAACCAGATATCGAAGGTATATATAAGATAGAAACAGATGGAAAAAATTCTGAAGTAAAAAAAGTTAAAGACAAACCAGATGTTATTATGAGACCCTCAGACTTAAGCTCTTGTTATTTTGGAGCTGTTTCAGCTTATGAATTATTACAAGCAGGTAATATTAAATTTACCAAAAATAATTTAATTAAAGATTTTTCAAATATGTTTTCAGTAACTAAAAAACCTTGGTGCAATACGGATTTCTAAATGATTAAATTAAAAAATACATATGAAATCAAAGGGATGACCTGCGATGGTTGTGTACAAACAATAAAAAACAAATTAGAACTAGAGAATGATATTATAGAAGCCAATATTAGCTTAAATGAATCTAAGATAATATTGATTTCAAAGAAAGATTACAAATCAAAAGATTTAGATAAAATAACGAAAAATGTAGGGAGCTATTCTTTTCACAATAAAAATGAAACGAATAAGAAGAAAAAAAATAAATTATTAAATTACATTAAGACTTATAAACCTATTTTGCTGGCTTTATTTTTTGTAATACTGTTAGCATTTATTTCATCAATAGAAGAAAGTTTTACTTATAAAAAATTTTTCAGATTATACATGGGGTATTTTTTTATAATATTCTCTTTTTTAAAGCTACAAAATATTAATCAGTTTGCAATATCATTTTCAAAATATGATCCTATTTCAAAAAAATATTTCAAGTTTGGAGTTATATACCCATTTTTAGAATTATTTCTTGGAATTTTATTTATATTAAATTTTTTTGGATTATTTATAAACATACTAACAATTATAATTTTCATACCTCAAACAATTGGGATTATTATTAAATTAAGAAATAATGAAAAAATATCATGCGCATGCGTTGGAACTTCAATAGAAATACCTATTTCAAATTTAACTATTTTAGAAAATTTAATCATGTGCCTAATGGCTATTTATATGATAGCTGTTAGTATTTAGATATTAGTATAGAAAACTTAACCTTTATAGTAATAGGCGCTGGATCAATAGGGTTCAGGCATGCAAATAACTTAAAAATATATATATAGATAAGGAAATAAAATGGGAAAATTACAAATTATGATGTTTGAAATATCAGGACTATTAATTATTTCATTTGTACTAAGAATGTTAATGAACAGTGCTGGAATTGAAGAAGGGAACTTTTCAAGATGGTTTCCAGTTTTAGCAGCTTTGTTGATTGTTTATTCAATTCGTTATAAGATGAGAAAAAAAATATTAGGCAAGATGTCTAAATCTAAAAATTTAAAAAAAGATGAAGAGTAATGGTTTCTATTGAATCAAAAACTAACAAAAAAGAAATATCACATTTATTAAAAAGAGCAGGTTTTGGTGGAAGTAAAAAAGATATAGATTTCTTATCTAATAAAACATATTGTGAGGCTGTTGATTATATATTAGATAATGTTGATAAAAACCCTGTTCCAATAGATCTTATTAGAAGATATCAAATTGACCTTTCGGACGTTAGATCTGTATTTAGTTCAGGTTCATATTGGATGTATAGAATGGCTCATTCAAAATTTCCTTTTGAAGAAAAAATTGCTTTGTTTTGGCATAGACTTTTTGCAACAGGTCAAAATAAACTAATTCAAGGCAAAGTTATGACTTCACAAATTGAAATGTTTAGAGAACATGGCCTAGGGAGTTTTGAAAATCTATTAATTGAATTATCAAAAAATCCTGCAATGATTATGTGGTTGGACAATCAAGATAATCATAAAGATAATATTAATGAAAATTATGGAAGAGAAATACTAGAACTTTTCTCAATGGGTGCAGGAAACTATTCAGAAGAAGATATTAAGGAATGTTCTAGGGCTTTTACCGGATGGACTATTGAAAATATGCCTTATATGGCTATTAAAATGAGAAACAATACTGCAAGGCCTTATAACTATGTTGCTTGGCAATTCAAATTTGATAAAGATGATCATGATTTTGGAATAAAAGAGTTTTTAGGAGAAAAAGGAGATTTTAACGGTGATGACATAATAAGAATAATTTGTAGTCAAAAAGCTACAGCAATATATTTTGCTAGACATATTTATCATTTTTTTATACAAGACGAATCACCCGTTCCTCAATGGCCTCATACTAAAGCTGTTGATGATAAAGCAATCAACTTTATTGTTAATTCATATTTTAAAAATTCTTATAATATCAAAGAGGTTTTAAGAGAATTATTTAAATCTCAGTATTTTAGATCTGAAACAATCTACAATAAAAGAATAAAAAGTCCCTCTGAATTAGTTGTTAATTCGGTTAGATTGTCTGGAGGTTTTGATATTCCTTCTGAGGAAGTTTATAAAGCAACTATAAGCTCTGCATTAATGGGTCAACCTTTATTAAATCCGACTTCAGTAGATGGATGGCAAGGTGGAGAAGAATGGATAAATACAGGATCTATAATTGAAAGAATTAATTTTTGTTCTAATATTTTAGGGTCTCCTGAAAAAAAAATCATATCTAAAATATTTTCTAGGAATGCTAATAAAACAAATATTTTATCTTTTTGTTGCGAAGAGTTAGGATACTTAGATTTACATGAAACAACAATAAAAGAACTAGAAAATTATATTAACGAAGATGAATTTATAATTAATAATGAATATCTAAGCATTCTAATTAAGCTAATAGTTTCTTCTAGAGAATTCCAAATGGTATGAGTTAAATAATGAAAAAAGTATCAGAGAATACAAAAATAACCTATTCACACACAGTAGGTTTTACAGCTGATGTTGGGGGTAGAGGATTTCATTTACCAAGAGATATGTCTATTAATAGTAAAAATAAACTATATGTAGTCAATAGAAGTGGAGCATTTCATACTACAGGCTTAAGAATATCTATAGCTGACATTAAAGATAATTATTATGGAGAATTTTCAAAATTTGGGAAAAATCCAGGAGAGCTATATTGGCCATGTTCAATAACTTTTGACTCAAATGATAATGTTTACGTAACCGATGAATATACTAATCTTATTTCTATATTTGATACTGATGGTAAATATATAAAAAGATGGGGTGAAAAAGGATCAACAGAAGGAAAATTAAATTTTCCTTCTGGGATAGATTCAGATAATAATAATAATTTATATATTTGTGACAACTTAAATAATAGAGTTCAAGTATTTACTAAAGATGGAAATTTTATTAAAAGTTGGGGCAGAGAAGGCAATAAAAGCGGTGAATTTGATAAGCCATGGGGCATTAAAGTTTACGATGAAATTATTATGGTAGCTGACTGGAGAAATGACAGAATTCAAATTTTTGATAAAGATGGTAATTTTTTAGATAAGTTTGGGGATGATGGCAACAAAGAAAGTACTTTATTTAGACCTTCTGACGTAGCAAAAGATAAAAATAACTATTATTACGTATCAGATTGGGGGAATCAAAGAGTACAAATATATAATGATAAATTTGAATATTGTGGCTTTCTTAGAGGAGAAGCAACTTTATCTGAATGGGCAAAAGAATATTTAGACGCAAATGTTGATGAGAAAAATGCTCGAGAAACTTTTTGTCCCGTTATTAATATTGATGATGTTGATGCTCATGAAGAATCAGCCAGAATAGAGTCTTATTTTTGGGATCCTACTTCTGTAATTATTGATAAAAATGACAATTTATTAGTTTTAGATTCTAATAGAAATAGAATTCAAATTTATCACATAGGAGAATAACTATGAATATAAGTAAAGAAAAAGTTCTTGTAACAATACAGCTTTCTGGTGGTAATGACTATTTGAATTGTATCGTCCCATGGGAAAATCCATTCTATAAAGATTCTAGGAAAAATATTATTCTTACCGATGAGGACATAATCCCATTAGATAATAAGCTGGGGCTTAATCCTGGAATGGGAATAATGAAAAAACTTTATGAAAAAGGTAATTTAGCCATAATTCATGGTATTGGATATCCTACTCCCAATCGATCACATTTTAGATCCATGGATATTTGGCATACTGCAGAACCTACAAAAGTAGGTTCAAAGGGCTGGTTAGGTCAAGCTACAAAAGAAATTGATCCTGAGAGTGAGAATGTAGTTACTACAGTAAATTTTAGTGAGTACCTTCCAAGAGCTTTAGTTGCACCTAGTGTTCCTGTTACTTCAGTTGGAGATATAGATAATTATGGATTATTTACATCAATCGAAGATAGTACAAAAAAAACAAAAGCATTAGAAACTTTTAAAAGATTTTACACTCCTATGATGGGCAATGATTTTACAATGGATTATCTTGGCAAAACAGGACTTGATGCCGCTAAAGGTGCAGATATTATCAATGAAGCACCAAAATTATATAAATCGAATATAGAATATCCAAATACAAATATAGGGAAGCAACTAAAAGGTGTGGCTCAAGTACATTTTGCAAATTTTGGAACTAGGATATTTTATGTAAATCATGGAGGTTTTGATACGCATACTAATGAAGTTGTTTTACAAGAATATTTATGGCAGCAACTTTCAGACGGACTAAGCTCTTTTTTTGATGATCTAAAAGAACATAATAGAGGGAAAGAGGTCCTAGTATTCATTTTCTCTGAATTTGGTAGAAGAATAGATGATAACGGAACAGGAACAGATCATGGTTCAGGAGGAGTTTCTTTCTTATTGGGAGAAAGTGTTAGAGGTGGACATTACAATGAATACCCTTCACTAAAACCAAGTGAACGCATTGAAGGAGACTTAAAATTCAATTATGATTTTAGAGGGTTATATTCTGATATTTTGGAAGACTGGTTATCTGTAGAAGCTAAAAATATTGTTGGCGGTAATTTTGAAAAAATAAGACCATTCTTATAAAAGGAGTTTGATTTGAAAAAAAATTTATTGTTTCTAATGGTTGATCAAATGCACGGTCAAGTTCTTGATGAAAAAAATCCATGTATTACTCCAAATTTAGATAAATTAGCTAAAAATGGAGTTAAATTTAATAGAGCCCACACTGCTAATCCTGTTTGTTCTCCAGCTAGAGCAAGCATTATGACTGGTTTGTTACCGCATAATCATGGAGTAACAACTGTAACTCATACGGTTGATCAAGATCAATCAAACCTAAGAACTGAAAAAGAACATTGGGCCCAAAGATTGAAAGATGATGGCTATAAAACAGCATATTTTGGTAAATGGCATGTTGAAAGAACTAATAAATTAGAAGATTTTGGATGGGACATTTATGCATTAAATGATTCTACTTCTGCAAGTCTTGGAGGTTCTCCATGGGGTAAAGGAAAGGGAAATGAATTTGGTGAGGCTAATAAAAAACATAAAGATAGTATTGACACAAACAAACCTCACTTATTTATAGACAACCCTCCTGGATATAAAACAACTCCTTTTTATGGGATTTCAAACCTGGATACTGAAGAAAGGGTATTAGGGTTGGTATCTAATAAGGCAAAAGAATTCTTAAGTGAAGAAAAAGACGATCAACCATGGGCTTGTTTTGTTTCTGTAATAGAACCTCACGATCCATTCATTTCAACAAAAAAGTTTTATGATATGTATGAAAATATTGAAATAGAATTACCCAAATCATTCAATGATGATTTTAGTGACAAACCTAATATTTATAAAAGAGCTAAAAAGGTTTTCGAAAATATGACTAAAGAAGATCATATTGAATCAATAAGAAATTATTATGCAATGATAACTGAAATAGATTATGAATATGGCAAAATTGTTGATTTACTTGAAGAAAAAGGTGAATTAGAAAACACAATAATTATATTCACTTCAGATCATGGAGAAGCTTTATCTTCACACGGTATTTATGCTAAAAACTTAGCAGCATTTGAAGAAATATATAGAATACCAATGATTATTTCAGGCCCAGGTATTAAACAGGATAAATTATCTGACGATCTAGTATCAAGCATGGATTTATGTCCTACAATTCTTGATATTTTTAATTTGAATGAAATTAAAAATATAGATTCTTCTTCATTTAAACGAATTTTAAGCACAGATGAAGTAAATACAATAGATAAATGTTTTGCAGAATATGATGGAACTAGACTTCAATTAAAGCAAAGGGTACTTTGGTATAAGAATCTAAAATATATTTTTAATGGTTTTGATTATGATGAGCTTTATAATTTAAAAACAGATCCAGATGAATTGGTAAATTTAATTGATTTAGAAGAATATAAGGAAGATAGAAAAATGATGTACAAATTATATTGGGAAGAATTGAAGAAAAATGGAGATCATACTATTTACAATCTTGATAATAATCCTGTGATGAAGATTATAGAATTAGGGCCAGACGCATAATAATGCTTAAAATATAAACAAAAAAAACTTATAAAAGATTTGAGGATAAAATAATAAAAAAAGTAATCATAACTGGTGCAAATGGATATGTAGCTTCTAAGATCATACCTCATTTAGAAAAAAAATATAAACTAACTTTACTTGATATAGCTTTTAATAAAAAACTCAATTCTAAATCTAAAACAATTGAGTTTGATATTTCTAATTCTTCAATAGAAGAATTAGATAAAATATCAAAAAATCATGATGCTATTATTCATTTAGCATATATTAAACCTGAAAGTTTAAAAGATCCTAATAATGTAAGTAAAGAAATAGAGTTTTTTGATACTGAAAATCAAAATATTGTTATGGCAAACAAAATATATAGAACAGCCCTTAATAATAATTTGTCCAGAGTAATAGTTGCTTCTTCTAATCATGCAGCTGATTGGTACGAACACCATGAAATACACGCTAATATTCGAGATATGGTATCAAATAAATTAATTCCTTATTCTGATAATTTTTATGGATGGGCAAAAGCATCATATGAGCTTTTATCAATACCTTATGCATCTGGAAAATTTGGGAAAAAACTAGAATTTGTACATGTAAGAATTGGATTCCCAAGAGAAATAACTGATGATATTCCAGATAATAAATTTATTCCAGGAACTAAAGGAACCGGTATTCCTAACTTAAAACGACACCTTGGGGCTTATATAAGCCAAAGAGATTTATCTCAACTTTTTGAAAAATCTTTAAATAAAAAAGAAATTATTGGAAATATAGAAGGCGTTCCGTTTTTAGTAGTTTACGGAGTAAGCAATAACACTAGAAGATTTTGGTCGCTTGAATCAGGAAGAAAAGCATTAGGCTATCAACCTGTGGATGACTCCGAGTATAAGTTCTCTGAATTAATCAATGTATATAAAAATAATCCTGAATGGGAAGGAAGATTGGGCTAATTAATCTTCTGTTTGACTAGTTTCGCTTCCGCTAACAGTTATTGTCATATGAGACATGCTAAATTCATCACTTGCTCCATGCCAATGATTTTCTCCTGCTTTTATTAAAACCATATCTCCCCTTTTTACCTCAAGTTCTTCATCTTCGTTACAAACTTTACCAAACCCATCAGTAATAATAAGAATTTGATCTCCAGAATGTATATGAAATTTAGTTCTTGTAGAAACAGGAAAGTTAACTATAGCAAAATTAAAATTATCACTATCCTCATGCTCTAAAATAGTTTGTGCGTAAACTGTGTCTGTAAAAAGTGATTCCTTCCTTGCAAGTTTTGGAATCTCATCAAAAGTTACCTTTTTCATCAAGTGCTCCCTGTTTTTTGAATATTCTTATAGGTTATTATAATCATATAATTTTTGAAAGAAAAGAATTTGATAATATTAATACCCCCAAGTGAAGGGAAGTCTAGTAAAAACACTTCAAATATAAAATTTGGAGATACACATTTTATATTTGAAAAAGAAGTAAAAAAAATATTAAAAAAACTTAAACTACTAGAAGATCAAGACATACAAAAAGTTTATGGAGTTAGCTTAGAAAAATCCAAAAAATTACATGAAATGAATTTGAACATTATGGATAATGAGTGTTCATTTTCAATTGAAAGATACACGGGCATAGTTTACAGCCAAATAAATTTGAATAATTTATCTAGCAAATCTAAGTCTTATTTTGATGATCACATAAATATTTTTAGCGGTTTATTTGGAATAGTTACGCCTAAAACATTAATACCTAATTATAAATTAAAAATGAATAGCTTATCTCTTGCAAAATTTTGGTCTACAATCTTGACTAAACACTTAGAAAACGAAGAATTGGTAATTGATCTGTTACCTCAAATCCATAGTAAGGCTTATGAACATTCTAATATTAAAAAAATTGATTTCTTAATAAATAAAGGAAACAAGATGAGACCTTCTGGACATTTAGGAAAGGTTGTAAAAGGACAATTTATAAAATTTTTAATTGAAAATTGTGTAGAATCCATTAAGGATTTTGAAAAATTCCATTTTGATAATTATAAATGGGATGGAGAAAACTTTATAAAATAGTTTATTGTATAAAGTTTTTAAATTATTATAAAATTAAACAATGCTTTCAAAAAAAATAATTAATTTAATAAAAAAAAATATAGATCTAATTGATAGTTATAGAGAAATTCCTTCAGAATTATTAGACGAATTATTAAGTAAAAATCTTTTCAGATTATTACTTCCAAAAACATACGGTGGGCTTGAAATTGATTTTATAGATTACTTAGACATTATTTTTGAATTGGCATCACATGATGCAAGCATTGCATGGTGCATAAATCAAAGTAATGTTTTAGCTACAAATGCCGCTTTTATGAATAAAAATTTAGCAAAAAAAATATTTGATAATCCTAACAGTATAATTTCAAACGGACCTCCTGAAAGTTTTAATATTACCGATACTACTGGAGGAATTATAATTTCAGGTAAATGGTTATTTAGTAGTGGAATTAAAAATTGTAATTGGGTTTTAGCAATTTTTACAAATGATAATAAAGAAAATAAAAATATTATAATTCCTGTTGAAGAAGTTGAAACAGAAGATGTTTGGAATGTGAATGGATTAAGAGGTACCGGCAGTTTTAGTTTTTCTCTAATTGATAAATATATTCCAAATGAAAATATTTTCTTTGACCGAAAAAATCTTAATGAAAAAGGGCCTTTATACAAAATTCCTAGAGACTTAAAGTTTGCTTCTGGATTTGCTACAATAGCTATTTCTCTAGCAAATTCAGCAATAAATTACACTATAGACTTTTCTAAAAATAAAAAAAATTCTAAAGGTACTTTATCTAAAGAACAAATATTTTTAAGAGAAATAGGAATTACTAAAGCATTATATAAATCATCAAAATATTTTTTGGACTTAGCTGTTGCTAAAGTATGGAAAAATTCTTGCGATGGTCATACTTTATTAGATGAGGAATTAGCTGAATTAAGATTAGCTTCGACTCACGCAATTAGAACGTCAGAACAGATAATTAAAAAGCTGTATAGCTTACTAGGATCGTCTGCAATATTTAAATTTAATGATATTCAAAGGTATTTTCAGGATATTAATGCTATTAGCCAACAAATACAAGGAAGAATGTCTCATTACGAAACTATTGGAGATTACTATATAAATTCTAAATTAAAAAAAATAATTTAAAAAATAGTTTTATGGCGATCCCGAGCAGATTCGAACTGCCGATCTCCTCCTTGACAGGGAGGCGTGTTAGGCCACTACACCACGGGACCACATCATAATAAGTTTTAATTTTAGCAGAAGAATTACGAATTAATTGTTGGATATGTTGGATATTTTGTTGGATATTGTTTGAACTGAGTTTATTTGACAGGTTCTAAAAATGTACTAGCATTAAAGAGTAGCTATTATTCTGAACGCATCAGATAGTGGCTACATATAGAAGTCTCCTCATTTTGAAAGGGGAGATTTTTTTATCAAATTATACTGGTTATTATAATCACACTGCTAACTCTGACATCATGTATTTGAATAATTAGTCAGATTGATTCATAATTGATTATATGAAAAAAATACTAATCTTTACTCTAATCTTTTTGCTTTCATGTTCACAAGCTGAGTCTTTTGTAAATGAGAGAGATAATACTCAATCTGTTTCAGCTACACCCTCAGTACCACCAGTGGTTTCAACAAATGATGATTTAAAATCACTTGAAGAAAGATTAACTAAATTAGAATCTGCCATTGAAAATAATACTTTAGCTTTAGAAAAACTTACAAAATCTATATCTTCTTCAAATGTAATATCAGTGGAAAATAATTCTCCTTTAGTTGAAGAAATAGATAAGTCTGATGAAGAAGATTATGGTAAATCTCCTAATAATCCTGTAACAAAAGCCAAGCCCATGAAAATTAATCTTTTGGAGGATTTGTTACTTTCGTTAGGTGAGGAAAAAATATCAAATACTATATATGCAAATCAAAACTCTACAATTGAATTTGAAGGTTTGGCTGAAATAACAATTGATGATAAAAAAATTAGTAAATCCATCCCTTGGGTTTTTGGTAATTCAGGTTTTTTTGATGAATTTGATGGTGGAATTTTAAAACTTCCGGATACATTGCATATAGGTAGCAATGTTACAAAGCTAATGCTAAATAGTAATATATTTGAATTCACTCATACTATTGATTATGACCCTTCTAAAGATGATGAAATAAAAAAACAGTTTCATGGACAAACATTTGAATTTGAGTATATCTTTAAGTGAAATAATTTAGGTAGCTAACTCTGACATCATGTATTTGAATAATTAGTCTGATTGATTCATAATATAAAAAAAAGGAAGCGTGTTATGTATTGTTCAGAATGTGGAAAAGAAATAGCTGATAACTCTAAGTTCTGCCCTGAATGTGGAGAAAATCTATCTAGCGATTCTTCTAGTAAAACAAAACCTGTTGATGAAACACGAGATACTAGAAAAATGCCAATCTTTGGACTTCAATGTTATACGCTAGAAGAAAGAAAAGACCCTAGAAATAAGAAAAAAGGGCATATTTGGTATCCATTAATCCCTTCTAATCAATCAGGAAATTATCAATTGCCTATAACAACTGCTGCGGCAATCGTTATGATTATAATTGTTTTATTTGGATATGGGTTTAGCTAAATTACTAACTCTGACATCATATATTTGAATAATTAGTCTGATTGATAAATCATTTATAATTATTTTCATAATTATTTTTATTGTAAGGGACTAATATTAATTTAACTTAGTAATATGTAAAACATGGACAAAATAATTAATCCAAAGAATCACAAACATCTATATTTTGCTATAGGATTTACTTTAGTATTTATCTTGTACATATCATTTGTTCTAATGCCTCTAAGTAGCTGCTTCAGGATAGATATTGGGACAAATTCACTAGGCCTTTCTATTTACAATATAGAGATGGTTCAAGGTTTTTTTCAGGCAAGGGACCAGGCTCAGCTGCTTTGCTATAACCAATTCCTTAAATTATGGGACATAATTTTTGCAGTTGTTTCTGCTGCGATGTTTGGCTCTTGGATTGTATATCTCTTTAAAAACAAGCGTCTATTATTGCTAGCTCCTACTGTCCTAGGCATGATAGCCGATTGGTCTGAGAATTTCGTTGAATTATTGATGTTAGAAACCTATGTAAATTCAGCCGTAATATCTGAAACATTGGTTTCATTGGGCTCCGGACTCAACATATTTAAATTGACAATGATAGGTCTGACTTATTTTATAATCCTTGTTGGAATAATACTTCTAATAAAAACATTTATAACAAGACCTAAGCGACTTTAAAAAGATATGAAAAAAAAATATAATTACACTGCTAACTCTGACATCAAGTATTTGAATAATTAGTCTGATTGATTCATAATTTTAATATGAAGTATATATTTTTCACTTCCATTATAATGATTTTCTTTTTAGGTTGTTCAGAAAATAATTTTGAAGATTTATCTGAAGCAAAAACACTTTATCAACAAAATTGTTCAAATTGTCATGGAGTTTATATGCAAGGGGCAAAAAATTGGATGTCAGAAAAAGATAATGATGGAATGAACCTTCCTCCACCTCTAAATGGAACTGCTCACACATGGCATCACTCTAAAGATTTACTTTTCAACATAATAAAATATGGTGGATACTATTATGATGAAAAATATGAAGGAAAAATGTTGGGCTTTGAAAACAATCTAAGTGATGATGAAATATACTCAATCATAAGCTATATCTATAACTCTTGGCCAAATGAAATAAAATCTGAATGGTCAAAATTGATAACAGATTAAATAGTGAATCATTATTCTTAAATTTATTTGAATAATTAGTACCAATTTTTTCTATAATTACTTATCATTATCTTGTTAGGAATACTTTCGTTGGTATTCTTTTAAACGGAAAAAAATTAAAGGATAAGTTTATATTGTCTATTAATTTAGAAAAAAGAATAATTGGTGAAACTGGTCTAAAAATTTCTAAAATGGGAATGGGCGGAGCTCCTTTGGGAAGCTTAGATAAAGTGACTGCCAGCAAAACGTTAGAAAAAGCATATGAATCTGGAATAAATTACTTTGATACGGCTCCATTATATGGTGCAGGAAATAGTGAAAAACTTTATGGAAACTTTTTTCCTAGTATAGATAGAGATAGTTTTGTTATATCAAGCAAAGTGGGTCGCCTAATCCTTCCAGAACAAGAGGCTGAAAAGTTATCTTCGTACAATGAAATAACTCCCGCAATAGAAACAAATATAAAAGCATCTAGATATAAAAATAATGTAGTATTCAATTTTTCAAGAGAAGGGGTTTTGCGATCAATTGAAGAAAGCTTAAGTAGACTAAAGATTGACACCATAGACATAATTTTTATTCATGACCCTGATGATAATTATGAAATTGCTTTGAATGAAACATTGCCAACTTTACTAGAACTAAAAAAACAGGGAGTTATCAAAGCAATAGGAGCAGGAATGAATGAATGGGAAATGCTTCTAGATTTCGCAAAAAATGGAGAATTTGATTGTTTTTTATTAGCTGGGAGATATACATTATTAGATTATTCAGCTTTAGAAAAATTACTGCCCGTATGCTTAGATAAAGAAATTAGTATTATCATAGGAGGTCCCTATAATAGTGGAATATTAGCAACTGATTTAGATAAATCTTCTACTTATTTTTACGAGCCTTCTCCAACAGAAATAATATATAAAGCTAAAAAAATAAAAAAAATATGTGATGGGTTCAATGTACCTTTAAAAGCTGCTGCATTACAATTTGGGCTCAATCATCCTGCAGTCGCATCTACTATCCCTGGCCCTAGAAACCCAAAAGAAATTGAAGAAAACTTAGAAATGCTATCTTATAATATCAATTCACAATTATGGGAAAAATTAAAAGAAGAAGGGCTAATTCCTAAAAACTCTCCATAATTGATTTCTTCTATTTCTTTAAAATTGTAATGAACTATCTTAGAATAAATATACGCAAAATGGTAGATTGAATAAACACAAATTTTGAAAAGAGGGAATATTATTTTAAAAAGATATGAAAAAAAAATATAATTTTAAAAGTATTTTAGTTAAGGGTTTAGTTCTAATTTTATTCGCTATAATATCAATCTATATAAGAAAATCAACTTAATTTTTTACAAGATAATGAGGAATTTATGAATAACAATGGTGTTCATTTTATGATGCCTACTATTTTCGATGATAACGGAAAAATAGATTTAGATTCAATGTTTAAGATTACTAAATTTGCCAAAGATTCTGGATGTGTAGGTGTTGTTTTACTAGGGGTAATGGGAGAAGCTCATAGGCTTTCAGAAATTGAAAGAAACTTTCTGATCGATGAAATTTCAAAAGCCACAAAAGATTTATCTTTGCTACTAACAATCGGTACATCTGCAGAAAGTGGATACCTTGTTTCAAAATATTCTTCAAAAGCTTCTGAGTCAGGTGCTGATCAAGTTATGGTAGCTCCACCAATAATGAAAAAGCCAAATGAAAATATTTTAATTAAATATTATGAAGAAGTTAGTAATTCTATAAATGAAAATACAAAAATAGTCATACAAGACTTACCAGAACAATCAGGGGTTTTTATGTCTCCAGAATTTATGGTGAGCCTAGATAACAATATTAGAAAGGTAAATTCAATTAAATTAGAGGACCCTCCAACTCCTTCTAAAATTTCTAAAATAGCAAAAATTAAATCTAAAAATCTAAAAATATTTGGCGGATTAGGAGGATTATTTTTTCTTGAAGAATTAAATAGAGGTGCTTCAGGAACAATGACTGGATTCGCTTTTACTGAAGTTTTAGTTGAAATATATAATTTGTTCAATTCTAATAAATTACAAGAGGCAAAAGAACTTTTTTATAAATGGCTACCATTAATTAGATACGAAAATTCTGTCGGTATATCTTTATCTATAAGAAAAGAAATTATTAAAAAAAGAGGAATTGTTAAATTTTCAAACATAAGATATCCAACTCCAATCATGGACAATGATGATAAAAATGAATTAGATTTAATTTTGAAAGATTATTTATAAACAGTATCTAAATAATCTTTCAAAATATTATTATAGTCTTTAGTATTTTCTTCATACCCTTTTGCATGATCACAATTATCAAAAATTTTAAAAATACTTCTTTTTGGTAAAAATTTAGATATTCTTTCTGAGTGACTTATTGGAATTCTTTCATCATGTTCGCAGTGGTAAATTAAAACAGGATTATAAAAATTTTCAACTGATTGAATTCTACTTATAATTTTATTTGTTTCTATATCATGTAAAATTTTAATTGTTTGAATTATTCCAAATTTTAATAAATTAGCAATAAATTTAGGAATAAAAGTTCTATTAGAAACTTCAGTTGTTAATAGTTCAGGCAAATCATAAAAAGGGCTGTCGCTTACTACACCTTTTATTGAAGGTGATAAGTCAGTATTTGATAAAGCGATAGTGGCTCCATAACTAAGGCCAAGTAAAACAATTTCTTTTACATTTTTAGTGTTTTCTATATAGTTTATAGCTGACCTTATATCATCTCTTTCAACATATGTTAAACCTAAATCACTACCTTCAGATTCTCCGTGAGCTCTTAAATCAAAAGCCATTACAGAATATCCCATATCATAAATATCTTTAATTAAATCTAATATAAAGCCATCCGACTTATTAGAGTCAACTCCATGAATAATAATGACTGTTTGTAAATTTAAATTTTCAATAAACCATCCTTTTAATAAAAAATTATCTGATGTTCTAAATTGCAAATTTTCATATTGAAGATCAAGGGAAGAGGGTAATTGATCAGAATTTTTTTTTGTTGCTTTAATAGAAAGGTTCGTAATATGAACAGATAAGGCAATGTAAATAACAAGAATTAAAAATAATGAAATAAAACTATAATAATATTTTTTAGAAATTTTTATCAAAACTAAGAATTATAGTTGCAGCCAATACCTCTAAATCCAATGTCAACTTTTCCGTCAGGTTTTACTAATACAGGGGTAATTCTATCCCCTCCAGATAATTTTTCTATTTCTTCCCAGTATTTAGGGAATTTAGATACATCTATTTCTTCAAACTCGATTCCTGTCTCTACAAGCTCTTCTCTCATAAGATCACAGTATCCACATGTAGGGTGACTGTACATAATAGATTTTTTTTGATTTTCTGTTTTTGTCAACTTAGTTCTCCGTGAATGCATAAATTTGCTTAAGAATGTATTGATTATTTCTAATATAAATAATACCATAGACTAATATACAAAAAATTGCACCCGCTTTGCGAGCTGACCTAAATCGTGAAGAGGGTTTTTTATTTTAATAATAATGGGAGAGTTTTTTATGGTAATAGCTGACAAGAATTCAATATCAATCGATAACAAGAAGTGGTTCAATAAAATTGAGAATGTACTTGAAGTACCCAATCTACTAGATATACAAACAGAGTCTTTTGAATGGCTAAAAGGTCCTGGCATACTTGAACTTATTGAAGAAATTTCTCCAATAGAAGATTTCTCAGGAGGTAGATTTGAAGTAAGACTTATAGACCATGAAATAAGAGAACCTGAATTCAATGAAGAGCAATGTAGAGAAAGAGAAATAACTTATCAGGCTCCTCTATACATAACTGTTCAATTAATCATTAAAGAAACTCAAGAAATTAAAGAGCAAGTTTTGTTTTTTGGTCATCTTCCTCAAATGACAAAAACTGGGACATTTATTATAAACGGAGCAGAAAGAGTAATTGTTTCTCAATTAGTCCGATCTCCTGGTGCTTATTTTACAACAGATACAGATCCTGCAACAGGTAGAGAACTAACCTCAGCAAAGCTTATTCCTTATAGAGGAGCATGGATAGAGCTTGAAACTTCAAATAAGGATATAATCTCAGTAAAAGTAGATCGAAAAAGAAAAGCAAATATAACAACTTTATTGAGAGCAATAGGCTGGAATACTGATCAAAAAATACTGAAAGAATTTCAAAATGTAGACGTTGATTCTCAACACAAATATATTAAGGCTACTTTAGCTAGAGAAGGTAAAGATATCACACAAGATGAAGCTTTAGTTGAATTTTATAAAAGATTAAGACCCGGCGAACCTCCTAGTGTAGAAAACGCAAAAAATCTTATTGATGGGATGTTCTTTGATCCTAAAAAATATGATCTAGGTAAAGTAGGTAGGCATAAACTAAGTACAAAACTACTAAATGCTAAAGTAGATATTCAAGCTCCTGCAGAAGAGAGAACATTAACTAAAGAGGATATTGTTGGAATAATCAGACGATTAATTCAAATAAATAACGGACAGGCTAAAAAAGATGATATTGATCATTTAGGTAATAGAAGAGTTAGAGGTGTAGGAGAGCTGATACAAAATCAGATAAGAGTTGGATTAGTAAGAATGGAAAGAGTTGTAAAAGAGAGAATGTCTACTCAAATAGACCCAACCACAACAACTCCGGCAGCTTTAATTAACATAAGGCCTATTGTTTCAGCTCTTAGAGAATTTTTTGGAGCATCACAGTTATCTCAATTTATGGACCAAACAAACCCTCTAGCTGAATTAACTCATAAAAGAAGATTATCTGCTTTAGGTCCAGGTGGTTTATCTAGAGACAGAGCAGGATTTGATGTAAGAGACGTTCATCATTCTCACTATGGAAGAATATGTCCTATTGAAACACCTGAGGGTCCAAATATTGGACTTTTGGGATCTTTATCCACTTTTGGAAGGATAAACTCTTTTGGATTTATCGAAACACCATATAGAAAAGTTCTCAATATGTGTGATAGTAATTCTGAAGATATAATAGGTAGAATTCCTAAGGAAGATATCCTAGATGAAAAAGATAATATAATCAATGAATCTGGAAAGGCAATCACAAAGCAGATTTTTGAGGAAATATCAAAACTTCCAAAAAGAAAAATAAATGTAGTACCTTTCCCTTCATCTGAAGAAGGTGATATTGATTATATGACTGCAGATATTGAAGAAGATCATAGTATAGGGCAGGCTACAACTCAAGTTGATTCTAAAGGTCAAATTATTTCTAACCAAGTAGAGGTTAGAGAAGGAGAAGGATTTACACATAAAAGACCAGAAAATATTGATTATATGGATGTTTCTCCTATGCAAATAGTTTCTGTATCTACTGCACTTATTCCATTTCTAGAGCATGATGATGCAAACCGTGCCTTAATGGGATCAAACATGCAAAGACAAGCCGTTCCTTGTATTAATCCTCAAGCACCATTAGTTGGTACCGGTATGGAAAGAAGAGTTGCTATTGACTCTGGTCAGGTTATTGAATCAAGAACTGAAGGAATAGTTACAAGTGTAACTGCAGACAAAATCATCGTAACAGATATTGACGGCAATGAATTTACGCATGATGTTTATAAATACAGAAGATCTAACCAAGGAACATGTATCAATCAAATTCCTGTAGTAAAAAAAGGTCAAAAAGTAGCACTTAATGAGCCATTAGCAGACTCAACGTCTACAGACGGAGCCGAACTAGCTCTAGGACAAAACCTTACAGTAGCATTCATGAGCTGGGAAGGATTGAATTATGAAGACTCTATTGTTCTTAATGAAGACCTTGTTAGAAATGATAGATTCACCTCAGTACATATAGAAAAACAAGATATTGAAGCTAGGGATACTAAGCTAGGCCCAGAAGAAATCACCCGAGATATTCCTAATGTAGGAGAAGAAGCACTAATAAACCTAGACCAAGATGGAATTATAAGAATAGGTGCCAAAGTAAGTCAAGGTGATATTTTAGTAGGAAAAATTACACCTAAAGGTGAGACTGAATTAACAGCAGAAGAAAAGCTATTAAGAGCAATTTTTGGAGAAAAAGCTAGAGATGTTAAAGATAGCTCACTTAGAGTGCCTCATGGCCAACATGGTAAGGTTACTGATGTAAAAGTTCTTACTAAAGAAAATGGAGACCAACTTCTTCCTGGTGTTCAAAAAATAGTAAGAGTTTGGGTTGCTCATACTAGAAAAATAACACAAGGTGACAAAATGGCTGGAAGGCACGGAAATAAAGGGGTTGTTTCCAGAGTTTTGCCAAGAGAAGATATGCCTTATTTAGAAGACGGAACACCCATTGATATAATATTAAATCCTATTGGAGTTCCAAGTAGAATGAATTTAGGCCAAATAATGGAAACTCATCTTGGGTGGGCAGCTGAAATATTAGGCTTCAAAGCTAGAACACCAGTTTTTGATGGGGCAAACGATGTAATAATTGAAGACCATCTGGCTAGAGCTTGGTTTGTAACAGCATCAAAAGCTATAGATGAAAGAATTACAGAAAACAATGAAATTGATTGGGAAATTGTTGACAATTGGCTTAATGAACGCGGATATCAAAGAGATAAACTTTGGAGCGATGCACTCTCTAACCAAGGAACTGCAAGGGATGCCTGTTTATCCATCTGGTTAAAAGAATATGCAAATGAAGAAACTGAAAAATTAAAGCCTACAGGTTTAATGCAGAAGGCTCTAGAAATTTCTAGAGAAAAAAAACAATCAGCTCCAATATTTGGGAAACAGAAAGTTTTTGATGGTAAAACTGGTATACCTTTCGAAAGCCAAATTACTGTGGGTAGAGTTTATATGATGAAACTAATTCATTTAGTTGAAGATAAAATCCATGCAAGATCTACTGGTCCTTATTCTTTGATTACGCAACAACCTCTTGGAGGAAAAGCTCAATTTGGAGGTCAAAGGTTTGGAGAAATGGAAGTTTGGGCATTAGAAGCGTATTCTGCTGCTTATACATTACAAGAAATGCTTACAATAAAATCAGATGATGTTGTTGGTAGGGTAAAAACTTATGAAGCAATTGTAAAAGGTGAACAAGTAATTCAACCAGGTGTTCCTGAATCCTTTCATGTACTATTGAAAGAATTACAAGGGCTTGGTCTTTCAATTGAGCTTTTAAATAAAAGCTTAACTGAAGAATTGCCACCTACATCTTCAGTTCCAACTGGAGAGATTGATTGGAATGACATGCTAGACATATCAGATTTTGATGAAGATTCTGATGATGCAGCTCTACTTATTGATTCTGACGAAGATTCAGATGAAGAAATTATTGATAGTACCGCTAAAGTTTCTAAAGAAGTTATAGAAATTTCAAATGATGAATCAATTGAAATTTCTGATGAAGATTCAGATAAAGAAGAAAAATAAACAACTTAAACCTACCTAAAAACAGGAGAAAAAAATGACAACTAGATCATCTGCAGATTTCAATTCAATAAGGATTTCCCTAGCTTCGCCCGATCAAATAAAAGCGTGGTCTTATGGTGAAGTTACTAAACCTGAAACAATAAACTACAGAACTCTAAGGCCTGAAAAGGATGGTTTGTTTTGCGAAAAGATATTTGGACCAACTAAAGACTGGGAATGTTACTGTGGAAAATATAAAAAAATAAGATACAAAGGTGTTATCTGTGACAGATGCGGAGTAGAGGTTACTAGGGCAAAAGTAAGAAGAGAAAGAATGGGGCATATTAAGCTAGCGGCTCCTGTAGCACATATTTGGTTTTCAAAAAGCACTCCTTCAAGAATGGGCCTTCTCTTAGATGTCTCTCCTAAAAATTTAGAAAGAGTTCTATATTTTGCGCAATATATTGTTACAGAAATTAATAACAACGAAAAGCTAGATGCTATTAATTTTTTCAAGCAAGATTTAGAACAGAAAATTGAAGAAATAAACAAAAAATTAGAAGAAGTTTTAGAATCAGGAAATTTTATAGAAGAACTAGAAAGACTTGAAATAAAAGTTAAAAAAAGTGATGCTAAAAAACCTGAAAAACTAGAAGAGATAATTAAATTAACTTACGAAAATTTTCTTGCTGATGCTAAAAGTAAAACAAAAACTATGATTGAAGATTTAGAATCTTTAGAAGTCATGCAACTTTTGACTGAAGCAAAATATAGAGACTTTAGAGACCAATTTGGTCCTGTTTTTGTAGCAGAAATGGGAGCTGAAGCAATTCTTAAGATTCTTAAAGAATTTGATCTTGAGAAATCAACTAATGTATTAATTGAAGAAATAAAACAGACATCAGGTCAAAGAAGAAAAAAAGCAATTAAAAGATTAAGAGTTATTGAAGCCTTCAAACAAAGTGGAAACAGGCCAGAATGGATGGTTCTAACCGTTTTACCAGTGCTTCCTCCGGAATTACACCCAATGGTACAACTAGATGGAGGTAGATTTGCAACATCTGATCTAAATGATCTATATAGAAGAGTAATTAACAGGAACAACAGATTAAAGCATCTGCTAGAACTTCAAGCCCCTGAAATAATAATAAGAAATGAAAAAAGAATGTTACAAGAAGCAGTTGATGCACTTGTTGATAACGGTAGGAGAGGAAGGCCAATACTTGGTTCACATAATCATAAACTAAAATCTTTAACTGACTTGTTAAGAGGAAAACAAGGAAGATTCAGGCAGAATCTTTTAGGAAAAAGAGTTGATTACTCAGGAAGATCAGTAATTATTTCTGGTCCACAATTAAAATTGGGTGAATGTGGGTTGCCAAAAAAAATGGCTTTAGAATTATTTAAACCATTTGTTATGAATTCTTTAGTTGTGAAAGGATATGCACATAATATTAAATCTGCTAAAAGACTCGCAGAAAAATCTCAACCTGAAATCTGGGACATACTAGAAGAAGTCATAAAAGATCATCCTGTTTTGCTTAACAGAGCTCCAACTCTTCACAGATTGGGAATTCAAGCTTTTCAACCGATTTTAGTTGAAGGTTCAGCAATACAACTTCATCCTTTAGTATGTACTGCATTCAATGCCGATTTTGACGGAGACCAAATGGCTGTTCACGTGCCACTTTCTAGAGAATCAGTACTTGAAGCAAAAAAAATAATGTTGTCTACAAATAATATGTTAGCTCCAAGATCTGGAGAGCCTATTGTAGCTCCTAACTTAGATATGGTTTTAGGCATTTATTACTTAACTGGAGCTAACCATTTAAAAGATAAAGAGAAACTTATGGGATTTAACTCCACAGAATCTGCTGTTTTTGCACATGAGACAGAGACAATTGAATTAGGAGAACCTATAAATGTAAAAATTGAAGGAAAATTTATAGAAACAACAGTAGGTAGAATTCTTTGGAATGATATCATGCCTGATGAATTAGGCTTTAGAAATATTCAGTTTACAAAAAGCACTATAGAAGACTTAGTGTCAGAATGTTATGGTACTTTTGGGAAAGACGTTACAACGCTAGTCTTAGATGACATCAAGGATATAGGGTTTAAATATGCAACTATGTCAGGGACTACAATTGCAATAAAAGACATTGTTACTCCTCCTCAAAAGCAATCTTTACTTTCATCTGCTGATCAAAAAATAAAAAAACTTGATGAGCAATATATGGAAGGTATGATTACTGATAAAGAGAAATATCAAAGCTCAATAAGTGTATGGGAAGATGTATCTAAGAAAATGGAAGTAGCTGTTTCAGAATCTCTACCTAATTATGCTGGAATTTTTACTATGGCAGACTCAGGGGCAAAAGGAAACTTAGCTCAAATTAAACAAATGGCAGGTATGCGTGGATTAATGTCTGACCCAAAGGGTAGAATTATTGAGTTGCCAATAAGATCTTCTTTTGCTGAAGGTCTTAGTGTTATGGAATACTTCATATCTACACATGGTGCTAGAAAAGGATTGGCAGATACTGCACTAAGAACAGCAGATTCAGGATATCTAACTCGTAGACTAGCGGATGTAGCACAAGACTTAATAATCAATGCGAAAGATGATGAGAATGCAACAGGAATAAAAATAAGAAAAGATACTGATGGAATGGGAAGTACATTAGCGGACAGAATAGTGAGTAGATTCCCTTCAATTGCTGTCACTCATCCTGAAACAGGTGAGGTTATTTGTGATACAGAAACAATCATTAGCATGAAGATTGCAAAAGAAATTGAAAATGCTGGGATAGAAGAAGTATGGTGTTTTTCACCTCTGTCTGCAACAGCAAAAAAAGGTATTTCTCAAAAATGTTATGGATCCTCATTAGCCACAGGTAAAGTCGCTATGATGGGAGAAGCTGTGGGTATAATTGCAGCTCAATCAATTGGTGAACCTGGCACGCAATTAACAATGAGAACATTTCACACTGGTGGAATTGCTGGTTCTGATATTACATCTGGTTTGCCTAGAGTTATTGAGCTTTTTGAAGCAAGAATACCAAAAGGAGTTTCGATTTTATCTGAAATTTCAGGAGTGGTTAAATTAGGAAATATTGGAGATTTGAGAATAGTCCGTGTTTCTAATACTGAAAAAAATTCTATAGTTACAAGTATTGCTGAACATCACAGAGTAGTAGTTAAAACTGGCCAAAGAATTGGAGTTGGAGATACCATAACTTCTATTAAAAAATCATTAGTTTCAAAATTAAAAAATGATGAAAATTATGAAACAATTTCTACTGATATTCTAGCTCCTTATGAAGGAATGGTAACTGTCACAAAGAATGATGTAACTATCACATGGGAAGATGAAAACGAAAGAGAATATGCTATCCCTGCAGCATCAGAATTATTAGTTTCTGATGGTCAAAAAATTACCTCAGGTGAGCCGATCACTTCAGGTCCTAAAAATCCACATGAGATTTTAAGAATCCAAGGAGTTGAAGAAGTACAAGCTTATATTGTTTCTGAAGTTCAAACAGTATATAGATCTCAAGGAGTTCATATTCATGATAAACACATAGAAGTAATTCTTAAGCAAATGCTAAGAAAAATAAGAATAGAAAATTCAGGTGATTCAGGTTTATTGCCGGGTGAATTAATTGATAAATTTGATTTTCAAGAATTAAACGCAAGAATGATAAATGAAAACAAAGAAACAGCTGAAGCAGTTCCTGTGTTACTTGGAGTTACGCGAGCATCATTAGTAACTGATTCATTTTTAGCTGCAGCAAGTTTCCAAGAAACAGCAAGAGTGTTAACAGAAGCCGCAGTAAATGGATCTGTTGATCACCTTCAAGGACTTAAAGAAAATGTGATTATAGGAAGATTAATTCCAGCTAGAATGGATCAGTCTCCTGAAGGGTTAGAACTATTAGGGCTAGATGCAGATAGTGAAATGTTAAAGCGTGAAGGGCTAACAGGAATGACAGAAGCTCCTGCTACATTTGAAGAAGCACTTGCAGCTATAGCAAATGATGCAACAGATAGCTCGATTGCAAAACCAATTGTAGAAAAAAAAGAATCTAAGCCTAAAAGCGAAATTGAAAATTTAGACATATCTGAAGAATTCAATTTAAAGGATGAACTTGATTTAGATGATACGAGTATCAAAGATTAATAAAATTTAGGGCGATTAGCTCAGCTGGCTAGAGCGCGTCGGTGACATCGACGAGGTCACAGGTTCAAGTCCTGTATCGCCCACCAGTATAATTAGGAAAATAGGAGCAAAGGCTTTTTGTTGCTAATAATAGTTTAACTAGTTGGTAAGTTTGGCGGTTAGTGGCTAGCTTGAGGTATAAATTTGATATGAACACGAATAAAACTAACATTATAAATTCAATTTCTTTAATTCTAATGGGATTATGGGGATTTTTAGATGTATCTTCGTTGACTTCACTAATACCATCTCTATTTGGGGTTTTGATTTTTTCATGTTTTTTACTATCAAATAAAGATAAAAAGTTTAAACTCATTTTTTCTCATGTTGCTATTGCCTTAACATTACTTATTTTATTCGCACTTATAGGCACTAGGTTACCAAAATCAATTGAAGATGGCGGGTTCGGACTTTTAAGGTTATTAATTATGATAGGAACTTCTCTTTTATCTATTTTTATATTTATAAAAAGCTTTTTAGATGCTAGAAAAAATTGATACTAAAGTTGTAATTATTGGCGCAGGAATAGCTGGATTATGCATTAGCTATTATCTAACCAAAAAAAATATACCTCATTTGATTTTAGAAAGAGGAGAAGTAGCTAACACATGGATAAATGAAAGGTGGGAAAATTTTCATCTTGTAAATCCAAATTGGGCTATTAAGATTCCTGAATTTAGCTTTGGTAGTAAATTTTTTCCTTCTAAAAATCCTGATGGATTTTTAAGTAAAATTGAAATAATTGAATATATAAAATCATTTGCAAAACATATCGGTTCTAAAATTTATACTAATGAGAATGTTACTTCAATAGAAAAAGAAAAAGGTATATATAAATTAATAACATCAAAGCAAAATATTAATTCTGAAATTGTGATTATCGCATCTGGCGCATTTGGAGAATCATATATACCAAAAATCAACTTAGATATTAATAATAAAGTTTTTCAGATTCATTCTTCAGAATTTAAGAGTAATAATCAATTACCTGAAGGCGGAGTTTTAGTCGTTGGTTCAGGTCAATCAGGCGCACAAATTGCTGAAGATTTAATTGATTGCAAAAGAAATGTTTGGTTAGCTGTAAGTAAATGTGGAAGAAGACCTAGAACCTACAGAGGCAAAGATTCCTCCTGGTGGAATTATAAAATGGGCTTATTTGATAAAACAGTTAATCAGGTTTCCTTCAAAGATCGATGGAAATGTAGCGCACATACTTCAGGATCAAAGGGGGGACATGATATTAATCTAATGGACCTTGAATCTCAAGGATTAAATTTATGTGGATCTGTAAAAAGTTGTTCATCAGAAAAAATAGTATTTAATAACGACCTAAGCGATAACCTTAAATTTTCAGATGATTCAGCCGTGAATTGGTCTAAGAATGTAGATAATTACATCCTAGAAATGAAACTAAAAGCAACTTTAGGCAAAATAACCCAAGATAATAGAATTAATGCTGAAAAAATATTCTCTCCTAAATCTATATCGTTGTCAAAGTCTATAAAAAGCATAATTTGGGCAACAGGATTTAAGTATAACTATGATTGGATTAATTTTAACGTAGTAGATGATAAAGGGGTTCCTGTGCAACAAAGAGGAATCACTAAACATAAAGGGTTTTATTTTATGGGCTTACAATGGATGCATTCTTCAAAATCAGCTCAATTTATAGGTGTTGCGGAAGATGCAGAATTTATAGTAAGAGATATTATTTCTAAAAAATAATATAAAATGTGCTATTACTTCTTATCAGTTCCGTGAATAACAAATAATAGCACTCCCTAATTATATATAAAGACAACAAAATAGATTCCTTTATTATAAAGTGATATAAATTTAATTCCCTCAGTATTTAATAGCTTAGGCACAATCACCAAATTGAAAAAGAAAAAATTAAAAGTTAATAAGCTAAATAAAGAACTATTTAATTTAACTAAATATGAAAATATTTATGAGTTATCTTCCGATTGGCTTAAGCTATTATCCAAATCTCAAGGAAGCTATCTATGTAATCTTTTAGAAAATGTTATTTTAGCTAACCAGATAGGTAATGAAATTATTCTGAGATTCAAATCTAAAAATAGCCTTGAATTATTCAGAAGAGCAATGTCTATAGAGAAATCTAGAAAACAAATAGAGTCAATATTTAAATCTGTGTATGGCTCAAGTATTAGAATATTAGTTCAAAAAAATCACTTCTAAAGTCATTTATCTTTTTAGAGTTTAATTGATAAAATTTTTATATATCACCTTATAAGGAGTCAGGATGACTGAATTTAATAACGTTACAGTACAAAAAGAAGCTAATATATACTTTGAAGGAAAGGTAATAAGCACAACAATATCTTTTCCAAATGGTTCAAAAAAAACCTTAGGTGTAATGCTACCAGGTGAGTATGAATTCAATACAGAGCAAAAAGAAATAATGGAAATAATGTCTGGAAAGCTTGAAGTGTTATTACCAAATAAATCTAAATGGATAAATATAAAAGAAGGTATCTCATTTGAGGTCCCTAAAAATAGTTCCTTCAAATTAAAAATTCATGAAATAACAAATTACTGTTGCGAGTATATAAATTAATAAATATTTTAATCTGTTAGTTTGTATCTAAAGATTTGTTAATTTATATTCAAAGAGGAGTTTAAGTGAATACAAAAAAAATTACAGGATGGCTATTAATAGCAGGACCAATAATATTTTTAGGTTTTGGTATATTAAACCCTGCAGCTTCAGCTGACTGGAAATCTAATATGGATATTATTTCAGAATTAGCTTCAAATCCAACAATGGCAGCAATTTCTGGAATATTTAACACTATCGGAGCCATTATTGTATTAGGAGGAATATCTGGCCTAAAAGAAACTATTTCCAATAGCTCCAATTATAAATTTGCGTCTTTATCTGTAATATTTATAGCTGTTGGGGTAGTATTAAATGCTGTTTCTCAAGCTTTAATGTTATCTACAGCTGATGCTGCAAGCAAAGGTGAAATACCTGTGGCAAGCACGATGCTTGCTGGATATTTAGGTGTGGCTCAAATGTCTGCCATTATTCTATTTATTGGTGTAACAATAATGGGAATTAGTTTGTACTTAGAAAAAAGTTTAAATTCCTTAGTTTTAGTTTTATTAATAATAATTGGTATTATAGGAATCGCTATACCATTTTGGGATAGCAGAAGCTCATTATTATTTATTCCTTTTATAGGACTTGGGATTTTATCAATAATAATAGGCAGATTAACAATTAGAGCAAAAGAATAATTAATGTTCATAATATCTTATTCTTTATAAAGGATTAATTTAATGGAAACAAAAAATTGCTCAAATATATATTGCAAATGTAACCCATGTAGATGTATAAATTGTGAGTGCACTGAATTATTAAGCAATAGGTCAAATGAAACTTATATTTAAGATAAGTGCTGCTATAAAAATATCCTTAGAAATGGAACTAAAAAAATGAATTCAAATAAAAAAATAGTAGGAGCAATGGTTGCTGTGGCAACACCATTTAATGATGATTTTTCTGTAGATTATAAATCTTTTGAAAAAAATATAAAATTTATGATCGATAGAGGATTAAGTGAAGGGAATTCAACTTTATTAATAGGAGGAGCAGGTGGAGAGCATCCTGTTTTAAATATTCAAGAAAGAATAGATTTAATGAAAGTAGCAGTTGAATCTGCAAATAATAAAATTCCTGTATTGACATCAATTCAACATACTGACTATAGAGAAATTATTAAAATGGCAGAAGCGGCATCTCAAGCAGGAATACATGGATGCCAATTAGGTCCTACTTATTACTATCAGCCAACAAAATCTGATGTGATAGATTTGTTTGATATTGTTTCAAAAGAAAGCGATGTAAATTTAATGATCTATCATACATGGTGGGACGGATTTATTATGGATTTTGATTTATTAGATTATTTAGTTAATATACCTAACGTAAACTCAATTAAATGGAGCCATAGCGACATAGGATTATTTAAGGAAGGTTTATCTAGATATTCAGATAAAGTATCTATGATAGATAATTCAGGAAATCAAATATTAAGTAACATTTATGGAGCATCAGGGTTTATAACTCATTTAAGTAGCTTTTGGCCCGAATATCCAAAATCAATATGGGAAGCTTTAGTTGAAAAAAACTATCAAAAAGCAAAAGAAATACTTAACGGATTTAAATACGAATGGATGGGATGGGTGGGAAAAGTAGTACAAGAGACCGGTGGAGAAGGACCATTTATAAAGGTTGCTATGGAACTTGTGGGACTAAAAGCAGGGCCTCCAAGGCCTCCATCAAGGATACCGTCAAAAGAACTTATAAATGAACTAGACAGTATCTTGAAAAAATATGGCGTTCCAAGAAACAGTTAGTATAATTATTATTAAAATTTAATCTTTTTGCGAATACTTAAATATGGATTTAGAAAATATAGAAGAATATAGAAATAAATTAAGGCACTCTGCAGCTCATTTACTCGCAGAAGCTGTATTAAAAATTCATCCAGAAGCAAAACTTACAATTGGTCCTCCCATAAAAGATGGGTTTTATTATGATTTTGATGTGGATGTTACATTTTCATCTCAAGATTTAGCTTCTATAGAAAGAGATATGAAAAGATCCGTAAAAAGAAATACTAAATTTGAAGGTAAAGAATTAACAAAAGATGAAGCATTAGAAATTTATAAAAATAACCCATATAAAATCGAAATTATAAATTCTATGCCTAAAGACGAAGTGATCACAGAATATAGCCATTCAGATGGTAAATTTAAAGATCTTTGTAAAGGAGGGCATCTTGATAAGACAGGAGAAATAAAAGCAATAAAACTTTTGTCAAACGCAGGTGCCTATTGGAGGGGTGATGAAAAAAATAAAATGCTACAAAGAATTTATGGAACAGCTTGGGAATCAGAAGAATTGCAAAAAGAATACTTAGAAAATAGAAAAAAGGCTATTGAAAGTGACCACAGGAAACTAGGAAAGTCTTTAAATTTATTTTTTTTAGATCCAATTAGTCCAGCTAACCCCTTTTTTTTACCAGATGGAACTTTTGTTTATAATAAATTGATTGATTTTGTAAGAAATTTATATGAAAAATATGATTATAAAGAGGTAATCACTCCTCAGATTTTTTCTACAGATTTATGGAAAAAATCTGGGCACTATGATTTCTATTTAGAAAATATGTATATGATGGAAATTGACGATCATGAAGTTGGAGTCAAGCCAATGAATTGCCCAGCACATGCAATAATATTCCAATCAACACTGAGATCTTATAGAGATTTACCCTTAAGGATTGCTGATTTTGGAAGATTGCATAGGTATGAAAGATCTGGAGTTACCCATGGACTTACTAGAGTTAGATCATTCTCTCAAGATGATGCTCATATTTTCTGTGATCAAAAAGATGCAGGCAATGAAATAAAAAACTTCTTAAAAATGTTAAAAGAAACTTATACAGCTTTTGGATTTAATGAACCTAGGCTAACTTTATCTCTAAGACCAGATAAACGAGCTGGTAGCGATGATATGTGGGATATAGCTGAAGAACAATTACGAGTAGTTCTTAAAGATTTTGATGAGAAATTTGAAGAAATTGAAGGCGAAGGAGCTTTTTATGGCCCCAAAATTGATATTTTTATACCAGATATAATGGGTAGAGAGTGGCAATTAGGAACAGCCCAGATGGATTTTTCTTTACCTGAAAGATTTAATTTAGAATTTATAAATAATCAAGGAGAAAAAGAAAGACCTGTTGTAATCCATAGAGCAATGCTTGGATCAATTGAAAGATTTATAGGAATATTGCTAGAACACACTGGCGGAGATTTACCTTTTTGGTTGGCTCCAAATCAAATAAATATTATTCCTATAACAGATAGTCATATAGATTATTCTACTGATTTATATAAAAAACTGAAATCTAAAGGATTAAGAGTAAAAATAGATGACTCTAATGAAAGATTGGGGCAAAAAATCAGAAATAGTGAAATAAAAAAAATACCTGTAATGTTAGTAATTGGAGATAAAGAAAAGGATTCTAAATCAGCATCAATAAGAACTAGAAAATTTGGAGATCTAGGAATATTAGATGAGAATCAGTTACTTGAAAAGCTTTTAACATTTTAAAAAATCCGTTATATAGAATTTTTTAACTATTATAAAATAATAATAAATTATAGAATCTACACATAATATCTTTTATAGAGGAACAAAAAATGGCTGAAAAAGAAATATCTCTAAATAGAGGACTCCAGGGTATTTATCTTGATAGGACAAATACAACTTTTATTGATGGTAAAGAAGGCGTACTAGAATACAGTGGATACAACATAGATGATCTAGCAGAAAATTCAACTTTTGAGGAAACATCTTATCTTCTAATGTATGGAAGGCTTCCTAACAAAAAACAGTTATCTGAATTTGATAGCTCACTAAAAGATGCTAGAGTTTTGCATCAAAAAACATATGACATTATTGATATTGTAAAAGACTCACACCCTATGGATGTGTTAAGAACTGCTATTTCATCTATTTCATCATTTGATGAAGATAGAGACGACTTTTCTGAAGAGGCAATTATTAGAAAAGGAATAAAATTAACATCTCAAGTTCCAATCATAGTAATGTCACATAATAGAATGAGAAAAGGACTAGACCCAATAGAGTCATCCAAGACGCTATCACATGCAGCTAATTTTCTTTATATGCTAGAAGGAGAAAAGCCTAGTGAAGATACTGCAGGTTTAATGGATACGGATTTTGTAGTTCATGCAGATCATGGGTGTAACGCATCTGCTTTCACTACAAGAATTGTAACAGGAACTAATGCAGATTTTTATGGTTCTATAACTGCGGGAATAGCAGCTTTATCTGGCCCTTCACATGGAGGAGCAGCTGAAGGGGTAATGGAATTAGTTAAAGATGTAGGTACTGCTGATAACGCAGCAAGTCATGTAAAAAATTTACTTGCAAATAGAGAACGTGTTATGGGATTTGGGCATAGAGTATATAAAGCTGCAGATCCAAGAGCTAAGCATCTAAAAGAAGGAGTGAAAAGATTAAGCGAAGAAAAGGGAGAAACAGAATGGTATGATATTTTACTTGCAGTGCAGGAGGCTATGACTCCATATGCTCGTAGAGGAATTCATGCTAACGTAGATTTCTTTGCTGGGGCTGTTTATTATCTTTTAGGTATTCCTTCAGATTTATTTGTTCCAATATTTGCAGTAGGCAGAATACCTGGATGGACAATACAAATATTAGAGCAAATGCGTCACAACATATTAATTAGGCCTTTGCTACAATATACCGGGGAAAGATCTAAAGAGTATATTTCAATTGACAACAGGGGTTAGATTCATTAAAACCTATAATTTTATTAGAGAAAAAATAAAAAAGACAGGTAGGATTTCTTCAAAAGATTTCATTGATATTTGTTTATACGGTAAAAATGGCTACTATACCTATACAAGAAGCTCTGAAAATGTTTACTTTAAAGATTATGCTACAGCACCCTTAACTCATCCCGCTTTTGGTTTTTTAATTTCAATTCTTTTGTCCAAACTTATTAAAAGTTTTAAAACTAATAAAAAATTGATAATCAATGAATTTGGAGCTGGAAATGGTACTCTTGCACATGACATAAGTAAAAGCTTAAATCTACTTGACTGTAAGAATTTTAAATATAATGCGATGGATAAATTGAATTCTAACTCAGTAAGTCCTATTGTTTCTATAGACGAAAAAACTCCTGATAAACAAGATGGAATTATTATAACAAATGAGCTTTTTGATGCCTTGCCTCATCATTTATTTGTTATTAAAAAAAATAAATTATATGAAAAATATGTTGAAATAAAAGGTGATGGATTTATTGAAGTTTTAGAGGAACCGTCAGATACCTGCATACATAAAAGAGTATCTTTAATTAAAAAAAATATAGATAATTCAACAGGTGAGATTTATTGTGAAAATAACAGTATATTTGATTTATTTAAATCAAATATTAATAAAGGCTATATACTTACAATTGACTATGGAATGAATGAAAATAATTTATTTTTTCAAGGTAAAAAAAATAATAATTTAAGTGTCATTAATGATCATAATTTTTATCAAGATTATTTTTATAAGCCAGGCTTTTCTGATATAACATTTCAAGTAGATATTAAAAATTTATTTAGAAATTTTAATAAGTTAAATTTTTCAAATAAATTTTTAATATCACAAAGAGAGTTTCTTTTTGAACTAGGAATAAGTGAGATTTTAAAAAAACTTTCATCTTCAAATAGACCTTTTGAAGAAATAAATACAAATAGATTTGCAATTAATCAATTAATCAAACCAAATGGTATGGGTAATTATTTTGTTAGCTTACATTCTAATATGAATAATGATTTTACCTTAAAAGATTTAGATATCAATAAAAGTTATTTTGACGAAATTCCATTTATAGAAGAATTTCCACAAAGATTTGAATTGCCTGGTATATATAAAAAAAATAAAATAATTAGTGAGGATTTGATTAAATGAGTAAAACAATTTTTTATAAACAACATTTAGATAATAATGCAAAAATGGTAGATTTTGCAGGTTGGAATATGCCTATAAGCTACCCTTTAGGAATAATAAAAGAAGCTAATGTCGTGAGAAATAGTTCAGGACTGTTTGATGTTTCACACATGGGAAGAGTTGAAATAAGAGGAAATGGTGCTGAAAATTTCATTAACAAAATTTTACCCATAAATATAAAAGCTTTTAAAATAGGATCAGCAAAATATACTTTATTAATTAATGAAAAAAATGAAATTTTAGATGATCTAATTATTTATAGATTTGTTGATTATTTTTTATTGATCATAAATGCTTCTAATACTATTGAAGATATAAATTGGATGCAATCAGTTATAGATAAAGACGTAGAAATTAATGATATAACTTCAAAAACTGGAATGTTAGCAATACAAGGGCCTGAAGCAATTAAGGTTTTTAATTCCATATCAAATAATGACATTAAAGGTTTAGGTAGGTATAAATTTAAAAATATATCAATTGAAAATAACGTTGTTTTTGTAGCTCGAACAGGTTACACAGGAGAAGATGGTGTGGAAATAATTTTTAAATTAGAATTTGCATCTAAAATTTGGGAATTACTCATCAATAATAATGTAACGCCTTGTGGTTTAGGGGCTAGAGACTTACTAAGAATTGAAGCAGGCTTACATTTATATGGGCATGAAATCAAAAAAGAATCTAACCCTATAGAAATTGGATTAAAAAGACTGCTTGAATCTAACAGTTCAAATTATATTAATAATGATTATATTCATAGTGAAAATATAAAAAATGGGTTATTGACCATGACGGGACTATTAGTTACAGACAGGGGGATTCCTAGAGAAGGAAATGAAATAATTTATAATGATTTAATAATTGGGAAAGTGACTTCTGGCACTCATTCTTCAACATTAAAGAGCTCAATTGCTATCGGTATGATAAAAAAAGATTTCAATATAATAAATAATACAGTTAGAATAAAAGTAAGAGATAAATTTTTAAACGCTACAATTACAAAATTGCCATTTTATAAAAGGAGCAAAAAATGAGTGAATTACCAAAAAACTTAAAATATTCAAAAGACCATGAATGGGTAAATATACAAGACAATATTGCTACTATTGGAATCACTCTTCATGCTGCGGAGTCCTTAGGTGATATAGTTTATATAGAGGTAAGTTCTTTAAATAAAGAATTAAAGCAATTTGATAAATTTGGAGAAATTGAATCTGTAAAAGCAGTTTCTGATTTGTTCATTCCTGTATCAGGTAAAGTTGTACAAGTTAATGAAGAACTTGAAAGTAATCCAGAATATGTAAATGACGACTGTTATGAAAAAGGCTGGATTATTAAAGTAGAAATTACTAATTTAGAAGATTTGACTACTTTATTAGACTCAAGTGAATATAAAAAAATTATTTAATAAAAATATAGATTTAATGAAAAATTCTCCATATATACCAGCTACAAATAGTGATCAATCAGAAATGCTTCAAACTATTGGTGTAAAAAGTTTTGAAGATTTACTATCTGATGTTCCTAAAAATTTACTTTTTCCTGAGCTTAAGCTTCAAGAAATGTTATCTGAACCTGAATTAGTTGATTATTTTAATGATATTTCGAAAAAAAACTTTGCGTCAAAAAAGAAAACAAGTTTTCTTGGAGGCGGAGCTTATAATCACTATATTCCTTCTACTGTTAAAGCAATGATACAAAGAGGCGAATTCTTAACATCTTATACTCCCTATCAGCCAGAAGCTTCTCAAGGCACACTTCAGGTTGGATTTGAATTCCAGTCAATGATTGCACAATTATATGAAATGGATGTTTGTAATGCAGGAATGTATGACGGGCCTACAGCACTAGCTGAGGCCGCACTAATGGCTTGTAGAATTAAAAAGAATAATAAAATTTTGATCCATGATAGCGTTTCACAAAAACTACTGGATATTTTATCTTCTTATTCTAAATGGCAAAACATAGAAATAATAAATTTTGAAGACATAGATCTTAATAATCAAGAAGATTACTCTTGCTTGCTTGTCCAATCTCCAAACCAGAACGGAGAAATTATTGACGTTGAGAATCTTTCAAATTTAATTCATAAAAAAAACGGCCTACTAATTCATCATGCTTATCCTATTTCATTAGGTCTTATAAAACCTCCGGGTCAATTAAATGTAGACATAGCTACAGGTGAAGGGCAATCAATTGGCGTGCCTCTATCATTTGGGGGTCCTTATATAGGATTGTTAACTTGTAAAAAAGAGTTTATTAGACAGTTACCAGGAAGAATAATAGGACAAACTGTAGATAAAAATGGTAAAACCTCTTACGCGCTTACTCTTCAAACTAGGGAGCAGCATATCAGAAGAGAAAATGCTACTTCCAATATATGTACAAGCACTCAATTGATTGGATTGATGGTATCTGTTTATCTTGCTACCGTCGGCCCTGAAGGATTAAAACAAATTTCGAAAACTTGTTTCCATAGAGCACATTATTTTGCTAATAAAATTAATAAAATAAATGGATTTAAGTTGATATCAAATAATTTTTTCAATGAGTTTGTTATTGAATCTAATGTAGAAATTAAAGAAATTAATCATTATTTAATTTCTAATGATATTGAAGGCGGTTTAGATATTTCAGATGGCAAAAAAAACTTAATACTATTTGCTGTAACAGAAATGAATAAACCAAAAGATATTGAGGAAACACTGACTCTTTTAAGGAGGATACATGATTAAAAAAACACTTCCTTTGTTAATGGATCAATCAAAAAAAGGCAGAAAGTCTATAAACTTACCTGAAATTGGTGTAGAAAAATCAATATTACCTGATAAAAAATTTCTTAGGGAATCAATTCAATTGCCAGAGGTTTCCCAGTTGGATCTTATTAGATATTTTACGAATCTGTCTTCTTTAAACTTTTCTATTGATACAAATTTTTACCCTTTAGGTTCATGCACAATGAAATATAACCCAAAGATCAATGAACAGATATCTGCCTTTGAAGGTTTTAGCGGTTCACATCCAAATCAAAGTGATGAAATGGTTCAAGGCTGCCTAGAAGTTATGTATAACCTTCAAAATGAATTAGGTGAAATAACGGGTCTCAAATGTGTCTCTTTAGCCCCTTTAGCAGGAGCACAAGGTGAGTATGCAGGGCTGTTAATAGCTCGAGAATTCCATAAATTTAATGGCAATAACCATAAAAACATAGCCCTTATTCCTGACTCTGCTCATGGAACAAATCCCGCTTCAGCTGCTATGGCAGGGCTAGATCCAGTTACTATAAAAACAACTTCTGAGGGAGACATAGACATTGCAGATTTAAAAGAAAAAGTGAGTAAAGAAACTGCAGTTTTAATGCTAACTTTACCATCAACTCTAGGGCTGTTTGAGCCAAACATACTAGAAATTACTCAAATTGTTCATGATCATGGAGGGCTGGTATATGCTGATGGGGCAAACTTAAATGCTTTATTGGGTATAACAAAATTTGGTGATTTAGGAATAGACATATGTCACTCTAATTTACATAAAACTTTTTCTACCCCCCATGGTGGCGGTGGGCCTGGGGCTGGTCCCGTAATGGTCACAAAAAAACTTGAAAGTTTTCTTCCATATCCACACATAAAAAAAGAAAAGGGTGTTTTTATAAACTATAGACCAGAAAATACAATTGGTAGGCTTAACGGGTTTTCTGGATCTTTTGGTATTTTACTTAGGGCATACACTTATATAAGAAGCTTGGGCTCTGGTGGATTAAAAGAAATTTCTGAAAATGCAATTATAAATGCTAATTATATTCAAGAAAGACTAAAGTCACATTATAATTTAACTTCTTCTAGATATTGCATGCATGAAACCGTTCTATCAGCTACAAGACAAAAAGAAAATGGAATAAAAGCACTGGATATAGCAAAAAAATTACTTGATGAAGGCTTTCATGCCCCAACGATGTATTTCCCTCTAATTATTGATGAAGCTCTAATGATTGAGCCTACCGAAAGTGAATCAAAAGAAACTATAGATAGCTTTATAGATTGCATGATAATGATAAGTGAGTTATCTGAAAGTAATCCAAATGAAATATTAAATGCTCCCATAAACTTGCCTGTAGAAAGATTAGATGAAGCTCGGGCAGCAAGAAACCCTATTTTATCCTGGAAAAAAAATTAGGGGTGAATGAACTTATGATTGGAGATAGCATTATTCATGGAAAATTATTGGATTAAAATAAAAGAATTAAATTTTTATTCAGTAAAAGTTAGAGCAAAAACTAAATGGAAATTTATGGAATTTATTTCAGATGATAATATCTCTGGAATTTCAGAAATAACAGATACTCAACTTAATTCTGGAGTTGAAAGAATTGTAGCAAAACTATCAAATAGATTTAGATCTGAAAAATTATTTAATGAAGAAAATTTATTAGAATACATTAAAATTGAGGAAAAAGAAGCGAGTCATAACATAGAGCTTGCTACAGCAATTAGTGGAATCCGGGCAGCATTTTTAGATATTTTATCCAAAAGAATTGGCTTAAAACTCAATCAATATCTTTCTTTGAATAACCCAGAAGAATTAAGCAGTAAAATAGATTTATATGCAAATATAAACAGAGCATTATTACCGGATGATAACGGACCACTAGAAAGATCTCCAGGCACATTTGCTAAGAAGGCATTATCTGTTGAAAAAAGAGGCTTTAAAACTATAAAATGTGCTCCTTTTGATGAGTGTAAAAGTCCTTTTATAAATAATTCTGGACTTCCAGACGAAGCCTATTTAGGGCTAGATAGAATTTCTAGTATTTCTGAATCAATAAGCAAGGATACCAATCTTTATGTTGATTGCCATTCTAGGTTTGACTTAGAATCAAGCTACCTATTACACGACGAGTTATTTGAAAGAAATGTTAAATGGTTTGAAGAACCTATAAACCCAGAAAAATTTCAAGAAGATACTAGATCAATAAAGAATTTTTCAAAAATTGATTTAGCAGGAGCTGAAATGGCTTATGGGTATAAAACTTTTGAAAAATTAATAAATAATGATATTTTAGATATTGTAATGCCTGATGTAAAATTTTGTGGAGGACCACAAGAAGTTATTAACCTCTTTCATACTCTTAAGAGTCCAAAAGCAACTATTTCTATGCATTGCCCATCAGGTCCTATTTCTCTTTTAACATCTGCTCATATTACATCATCTATTTATTCTGAACTACCCCTTGAACATGCAGTTGATGAAGTCGAATGGAGAAAAAATTTAATTTTACCCAATGAAAATATTTTAAACGGAAAATATATACTACCCGAAGGGCACGGAATAGGGGCAACCTTAAACCAAGAAATTATAAGCTTAAAGGGTAAGAAATGGCAAGAATAAACTATTCATTAATTCTATTTCTTTTTTTTCTGGCTGAAATAAATATATATATAAAACCTCCGAAAAACAGGACCTGTATCAGTAAAAAAGCATAAGAAAAATCACTGTTTCCCAGGGTACGATTTCTTTCTAAAACTTCAAGTTGCTCAGAAACTGTGAATTCAAAATCTTCTCCTGTAATTTTAAAGTCCATTAACCAAAATCCCTGTTTTTCTAATCTTAAAATTGCCTGATAGTTTCCGGGCATAATGGAAGATGATAATGCTGGAGAAAATTGTTTTTTCTCATCAAATAAAGGTGTAGCATAAACATCTATTTTTAAATTTTCTACGGGTTTATTTGTTAATTTATTAACTACTTTTACAGAAAAAATTTGCTGTCCAACAACTGGCCTTAAAGGAGAAATGAAAATACTTACTAAAAAATTTTTTTGAGATTCTTCATAAAACGGTTTGTATTGAGAAAACCCTTCACCTTGAGCTTCAACAGAATCTTGAAACACAAGGCTTGAAAAAGAAAAAATCAAAAGTAATACAAATAGAATTTTATTATTTTTTTTCATACTTAAATAATACATTATTAAGAATTAATTATAATTAAAATTATCTTCTAATTCTTCCAGATACATCCCCACCTGCTACAGCTTGAATTTCATCAATTGTAGCCAAATTATAGTCTCCTTGAAATGTATGTGCTAATGCAGACCCTGCAATTGCAAAATCAAGAGTTTCTTGGCTAGAGTAATTATTAAAAATACCATAAATCAAACCTGCAGAAAAAGCGTCTCCAGCACCGACTCTATCAACTATTTGTATTTCATATTTTTTTGACCTTACAACATTATTATTTGAATAAAAAATACCTGACCAATCATTATGGTCAGCAGAAAAACTTTCTCGGAGTGATAATCCAACTTGAGAAAAATTATATTTTTTTGCCATCTCTGATATTAATTTTTCATATGATGACTGTTCTTCATTTTCTACTTTTTCTCCAAGCATAATTTCAGGGTCTTTTTTTCCTCCAATTAAAATGTCAACTTTATCCATTAAGGGAATCATCGTTTCCTGAGCTTGCTTTGGTGTCCATAAATTGGACCTGTAGTTCAAATCACAAGAAACTTTTACTCCCCTTTTATTTGCTTCAGATACAGCAAACTCAGTTAATGCCTTTGCATTTTTTGAAAGAGATGGGGTTATTCCTGAAAAATGAAAAAGTGTACAATCTTTAAATATTCCATCCCAATCAAAACTGTCAGGTGTTATTAATGAAATAGAAGAGTTTTTTCTGTCATATACAATATTTGAAGCTCTCATAGATGCTCCGTTTTCAAGATAATAAACAGCTAATCTTTCTCCCTGTCTAACAATATAGTCAGTATTAACTCCAAATTGTCTAACATGATTTATGCAACTTTGACCAATTGGATTATCAGGAACAGAAGAAATGAAAAAAGTCTTTTGATTAAAATGAGAAAGAGAAACAGCAACATTACACTCGCTTCCAGCATAACTTATTTCAAAATTTTTGGATTGAGAAAACCTTTCTTTATTTAATGTTGTGAGCCTTAGTAGAATTTCTCCAAATGTTACTATTTTATTCATATATTTAAAAACACCCTTTATATTTCTGTATTAAATCAAATATACATTTATGATTTGAGAAAATATAGAATATCTATCATAGATTTTCAATGACAAAAAAAATAGAAAAAAGAATAATTCCAGATAAAAAAGGCGTCTTGCTTGCATTTATACTATCTATTTTATGGTCAGGGAATCCAATATCAATCAAAGTTGGTCTTGAAGATGCCCCCCCATTGAGACTTGGTTGGATGAGATTTATATTAGGTGGGTTAGTCGCAATTGCTTGGGCAATATATAACAAAGAAAAAATATTTATTAGAAAATCAGACCTAGCACCTTTAATCGGAGTGGGATTGTTATTTTCTATACAGTTAGGATTTATGAATATAGGACAAAATTATACATCTGGAGGACATGGTGTAATTATGATTACTACATTTCCACTATGGTCCTCTATTTTTTCTCATTTTTTTGTTCCAAATGATAAATTAACTAAATCTAAATCCTTAGGAATGTTTATTGCATACACAGGAATCATTATTTTATTTTGGGAGTCTATTTCAAATTCTGTAAATAGTTATCTGTTAGGAGATTTGCTGATGCTTACTTCTGCAATGCTGCTAGGAGCAAGACAAATATATATATCTCAAATAGCTCAAGGAATTGAGCAAATCAAAATACTTTTATCTCAAGCCATTGTGGGAATTATAACTTTTTTTATATGCTCTTTATTTTTTGAAAATGAATCATATAGTTTTACATATAATTTAGTTATTGCTTTGTTTTATCAAGGAATAATTATAGCTGGGTTTGGCTTTATTGGACAAACGTGGTTGCTAAAAAAATATTTACCTTCAAAAATAACTATAATATCCCTTTCACAGCCAGTATCTGGAGTTTTTTTAGCATGGTTTATTTTAGGAGAAGAACCTGGTATAGAATTAATTTTTGCTACCATTTTTGTTGTATTAGGATCTTATCTATCAGTTAAAACTAAATCAAAAAAATAGAAAAAATTTAACCCTAAAATAATTTACTTCTTGCTTAAAGCCCAGGTGAATCTATTCCTAAATTGTAGATATTTTTATGCTTGTTATATAAATAAATTGAATCCTATAAAAAGAAAGGAAATAAAATTTAAAAGAGCAGGATTTATGTATTTTCTAAAAAATATTAAGTCCCCATTATAGATTTTTTCCAATAACGCCATTCGAGAATAATTTCTTTATCTCTTTGGGTTTATAACCTATAGAATCAAGAACTTCTGAAGTGTTTTCTCCAAGAAGTGGAGCTGAACTAAGTTTGGCATTTCCAGTAGAAACATTAAATATAGGACCGCTAGATTTAACTTTACTACCAGTTCCATGATTAAGTTCAACTACATATCCATTATCAATAGCTTGTTTATTTTGTAAAAGCTCTTCTGTAAACTGCATAGGCTCACAAGGAATATCATGGGATCTTAGATAAGTAATCCAATCTTTAGTATTTTTTTTCAGAAATTCTAATTCCATTTTGGATTCAAATTCTTTGCCAATATTAAATAATTCTTCTGATGTAAATTTTCTAGTTAAATCAAATCTAATATCTTCAATTTTAAATAAATTACTAATTTTTTTTCTCGCATGTATAGCAAGACACCCTAATGCCAATGCTCCATTTTTTGTTTTATATGCTCGATAATATTGAGCAATTTGAGGGGCTCCTTTTTGTGTAGAATAGATATTTTGAATTTCTTCAAATGGTACTTTATTTTGAAATAATTTATCTTTTTCAAATTTGACCCATTTTTGGCCAGAACTTAATGCATCTTCAACTTCAACTACTTGCATTGCCTGCATAGACAAGGCTTGAGCTAACAAACTTGTTTGCAACAACAATCCTTTGCCAGTTGCCCTTGCTTGAAGAACTCCAGAAACTACTCCAAGTGCCATTGCATAACCTGTAGAATAGTCTATATATGAAGAAGATGTAACTGAACTTGGAGCTCCATGATATATTTTGTTTTCGGTAGACATTATTCCTGTATATGCCTGCATTATTAAATCAAATCCAGGTTCAGATGCCTTTTCTCCTAAAGGACCATATGCAGTTGATTCACAATATACTAATTTTGGATTGATTTTTGATAAAGATTTCCAGTCATATTTTAATTTTTCTGAGGTTGAAGTTCTATTATTAGAAATAACCGCATCTGCTTTAGAGACTATATCGTGACAAATTTTTTGCCCCTCTTTAGATTTTAAATTAATACAAACACTTTTTTTGCCTCTATTTAAAGCAATAAATAATCTACTTTCACCTGGTTGATTTCTAGGAGATTCATTCGAAGAATGCCTCCATGGTTCTCCTTTTGGAGGTTCAATTTTTATAACATTTGCCCCAAGATCTGCCAGTAATTGACCTGCCGTAGGTCCAGCTACAAAATTTCCAAATTCAACAACTGTTATTCCTTCAATAGGTCCGTTCATTTTTTACTTCTTAATTTCTTAGGTTTATATTTTCTAAATATTATACTAATAAATTATAATGATGACATTTTTTTTGATACGGTTTCCAAATCTTTATCTCCTCTACCTGAAAGCAAGAACAGAATTGTTTTTTCTTTAGGAATTTCTTTAACCCAATCAATTAAAAAGCCTAAAGCATGCGCTGGTTCCAAAGCAGGTATAATACCTTCTTCTATTGACATCATTTTGAATCCTTCAAGAGCTTTTTTATCTGTTGCAGAATAATATTGAGCTCTCTCTATATCTTTTAAATTGGAGTGCTCTGGCCCAACTCCAGGATAATCTAGACCTGCAGAAATTGAGTGAGCTTCTTGAATTTGACCAAAATCATCTTGTAAAACATAACTTAAGGAACCATGTAATATGCCTGGAGTTCCTTTTGTAAGAGTTGCTGCATGTTTTTCAGTTTCAACTCCTTCGCCACTTGCTTCTACTCCTATTAAAGAAACATTTACATCATCAATAAAAGCAGAAAAAATACCAATTGCATTTGACCCTCCCCCCACACAAGCTACAACATAATCTGGTAATTTACCCGTTTTATCTAAAATTTGTTGCCTTGATTCAGTCCCTATTATTGACTGAAACTCTCTAACAATATATGGATATGGATGAGGGCCAACTGCGCTTCCTATAATATAATAAGAGCTCTCTACATTGGTAACCCAGTCCCTAATCGCTTCATTAACCGCATCTTTTAATGTTTTAGATCCTGAAGTAACAGGAATAACTTTTGCTCCTAGCATTTCCATCCTATATATATTAGGAGCTTGTCTTTTAATATCCTCTTCTCCCATATAAACGATGCATTCTAAATTAAGCATTGCACAAGCTGTAGCCGTTGCTACACCATGTTGACCCGCTCCTGTCTCAGCAATAATTCTTTTTTTTCCAAGTCTTTTTGCTAACAAGGCTTGTCCTATAGCATTATTTATTTTATGGGCTCCTGTATGAGCCAAATCTTCTCTTTTAATCCAAATTCTTTGTTTTAATTTTTGTGATAAATTTTTAGCAAAATATAATGGTGTAGGTCGTCCAATAAAGTCATTTTGTAGTATTGATAATTCTTCAAGAAAAGATTTATCTTTAGAATACTTTTCAAATGCTAATTCAATTTCTTCTAATGAAGACATTAATGTTTCAGGAACAAATCTGCCACCAAATTTTCCAAATCTGCCAGCTGAAGAAGGTTTATTGCTTTTTTTATTCGTCATAATAATTTCATCGTTATATTTAGGATATCAAAATAAGTAAATTTTATGGAGATAAAATAGTTTTAGAAAATTCAAAATTACCAAAATAAGCTAAAGGGTCAACTTCTTTCTTACCATCAAATTTGATAGATAATAATTTAATTTTATATGTACCTGAATCAACATAAATATAATTATTAACTTTTGAAATAGAACCGGGTTTATTAGCAATAATATTTGTTTTTTCTAAATTTAGAATTTTAAATCTTTTATCATTATGATACGAAAAAATTTGCGGCCAATCATAAAACGCCCTAAACTTGGCTTCAATCATATCTGAAGGTTCTTTCCAGATAATTAATCCATCCTCTTTTTTAATAAGTTTAGTAAATGAAGCTTCTGCATCAAGTTGTTTTTCAAGAATAATATTATTTTGAAAATACATATCAATTATTTTATTTATTTTTAGAGAAGATTCTTTGAATAACAATTCTAATAAATCGAAATATTTTTCTTTATGATTTAAAATAATAGGATCGCTCCTAAATAATATATCTCCTGCATCAATTTTTTCTTCCATTTTAATAATTGAATAGCCAGATTCATTATCGAGATTAAAAATAGTATTATGAATAGGAGAAGGGCCTCTATATTTAGGTAATAATGAAGGATGAATATTTAAAGTTCCATATTTAGGAATTTTTATAAAACTTTTAGATAAAATTTTTCCATATGCACATACTAAAAATAGATCTGGATTATATTGCTTAATAGAGTTAATGAAAGATTCATCAATTTTTTCTGGTTGATAAAATTTAATATTATTATCTAAAGCAAATTTATTAATTTCAGATTGTTGAAAATTTCTTTTTTCAGTATTTTCTGAAACATTTTTTGAAACTATAGCAGATATCTGAAATTTTTCATTGATGGATTTTAAAATATAAAGGCAAGAATCTGGTGTTCCAAAAAAAATTATTTTCATAATTTACCTAACAAAATTTCTTTTTTTTTTATTATTATAAGGGCGTTAATGTCTCAAAAATTTAAAACTAAATAGGTTATTCGGTTTTTTTAAAATAATAATAATATTTTTTATAATGTTTAGTCTAATTTTTTGATTTTTAGGCCTTTTTTAAAAATATAAATGTGATAATTATTTTTATACGCGAACATTAATCTAAATTTTTTGATTAACTAATTTTTAATAAAATGTTTCCCAAAAATGCTTCGTCGCAGATACAGATTGTCGCAATTATAAATATTTTTATTTAATTATTTAATTAAGGAGATTAAGCTGGATAATCTTGTAGCAAATAAAATTTGGTCTGCTGCTTTAGGCTACCTACAAATGGTAGTTCTTGAGAGTACCTATAAGACTTGGCTAAAAAATACAGAAGGTATTCTAATAGAAGATAATAAATTAACTATTTCCTGTGAAAGTATTTTCGCAATTGAAATGCTCTCACAACGTTTAAATGAAACAATACAAGATGCTTTAACCCAAACAAGTGAACAACACTTTGAACTTAAATTTGTTTTAAATGGGAGTATTGATAATAACGAGCCAACAACTAAAATAGGTAATATTAAAGGAAGCTGGATAAATCCTAAATTTGATTTTAATTCTTTCATGACGGGGAGTTCGAATTTTCTAGCTTATGCTGCAGCAAAAAAAATCTGCGAAAACCCAGGAAGTTTATATAATCCACTATATATATATAGCGAATGGGGGTTAGGTAAAACTCATTTAATACAATCTATAGCTAAAACATTAAAAGCAAAAGGATTAAATGTTATATCTATAACAGGAGAGTCTTTTACAAATGACTTTGTTAAGTCAATAAAATCAAATGACCCTAAAATTATGAATAAATATAGAGAATCAGATGTTTTCATTTTAGACGATATTGATTTCTTTTCTGGAAAAAAACAAACCATTGAAATTCTAATTCATATAATTAATCAGTTGTATATTTCTGGTAACCAAATTGTAGTCACATCTTATAACCATCCTTCAAAAATAAATGTTTCAAACCGATTGACATCTATACTTAAATCAGGACTAATTGTTAAAATACAATCTCCAGATAAAGAAGCTTCTAAGAAATATATTAAAAGATCATTTAAGAAAAATAATATCAATATAAACGATGATTTAGTTGAATTTATTAGCAGTAAAAAATATGCCTCTTTCAGCGAAATAGAAGGTATTATTAAATCTTTAATTGCTCATTCAGAGTTATTGAATACTAATATTACTGAAAAAATAGTTACAAATATTTTAGAAGATTATAAATTAGAAAATATAAAAGATATAAATATATCTAAAGACAAGATATTTTCAATTATAAATTATATGTTTGGTATTGATAAAAAGGATTTAATAGGAAGAAAAAACGATAAAAAAACTAATTTAGCTAGACAAATCGCAGCTTATCTTCTCATAGAAAAATCAAATTTTAATACTTCTCAAGCTGGTCTTTTGCTAGGAAATAGAAATCATTCAACAATAATATATTCTGTGAACAAAATTAAAGAACTGTTGTCTAAAGATGTTGAATTAAAACAAGAAATAGAAAAATCTATTTTAAATTATTAAACTTTTATACAATTAGATATTATTTCAACACACATATCAACAATTATGAACAAAAACATTTATTCTTATATAGGTTCGCTTATTAACAATATGAACATACTTAACTATTATTATTAATATATATATATAAATATGTTTTTAGATAAAGTAATAATAAATATTAAGTCTGGTAATGGTGGAAAAGGCGTTATCAGTTTTAATCAAGATGCAAAAAATTCTCGAGGAGGACCTGACGGTGGTAACGGAGGGCACGGAGGAAGTGTTTGGATAAAAAAAGACTCTAATATTAGTGATTTAAAATTTTATAATTATAAGAAATTTTTTGTAGCCAATGATGGCGGTGATGGAAAAAGTCAAAATAAATCTGGGTTTAATGGACAGGATTTGATACTAAAGGTTCCTGAGGGAACTTATATTTGGGAAAATAATTTAAAATCTAAAAATTTACTTGCGGTGATGTCAGAATCTACTGAATCAATAGAAATTATCAGAGGAGGAAAAGGGGGAAGGGGAAATGTTAATTTTGCTTCTTCTAAAAATAAAGAACCTTTATTAGCTGAAGGCGGAGAAATATTAGAGTCTGTTGATTTAGAACTTGATTTAAGAATACAATCTGATTGTTGTATAATTGGCCCTCCAAATGTAGGTAAATCAACATTTATAAATAATATTTCTAATGCAAAGCCAGAAATAGGTAATTATTTATTTACTACAAAAGAACCTATAGTTGCTGTAATGCAAAAAAATTTTCATAATATAAAATTTGTCGAATTTCCAGGGATTATTACAAATGCAAATGAAAATCGTATAGCTGGGAATAATTTTTTAAAACATTTACAAAATACTAAAATTATTGCTTTTATGATTGATATTGAAATGGATATTATTTCTGAGATTAAAAAATTAGAAAAAACTTTGGAAGATTATAATAAAATTTTGTTAGAAAAAAAAATAATAATTCTTATTTCAAAATCAGATAAATTAGATAAAGCTGAAAACGACAGATTGAAAAATGAACTAATAAATAAACTACCTAAATTTAAAAGTAAAATTTATTTACTTGGAGATAAATTAGAATATGATTTAGAATTATTTCTAAATGAAGTGCTAAAATTAATAACAAACTATGAACCATCTAAAACAGACATAGATATTCCCATATTAAATTTAGAAAATAAATCTCCACAAAGGATTATAAAAAATAATGAGACATTTATAATAAATGACAAGCAATTTTTGCAATTAGCTGAAGGCTCAGATCTAACTAATTGGAAAACTTTAGTTCAATATCAATTTAAATTAAAATCTTCAAAAATTTCCCAAGAGTTAATAAATATGGGCATAAAAAGAGGTAATCTATTAAGGGTAAGTGATTATGAATTCACATGGGAAGGATAAAAAAAAAGCTGCAATATTTGGCGGAACATTTGATCCATTCCACAATGGTCATCTAAAAATAATTGAATATGTTTTAGAAAATTTTAACCTAGATAAAATATTTTTAATTCCTGCGGGTAATCAATACATGAAGCCTGAGCCTCCTAAAGCTACTCCATTACAAAGATTTGAAATGTGTAAACTTGCAGTTAAAAGTCATCTAGTGGACTTAGTAGAATTAATTGAATATGAGATACAAAAAACTTCACCTAGCTACACATTTGACACCCTAGCTTACCTTAAAAAAAATAAACCGGATTTTTCTGTTCAGTATATTATTTTAGGAGGGGATGCTTTTGATGAAATTTCATTGTGGAAAAAAAGTAGTTTTTTGAGAAATAATTATAAATTTATAATTATTCAACGAGACAAAATAAATCATAAACAAAATATTAAAACCATTCCAGTTTTAAAGTTATCAGATATTAGTTCTTCAAATATTAGAAATAAAATTATAAGAAAAGAATCTATTTTGCTAGATACACCAATGGAAATTCAAAAATATATATCCGATAATTATTTATATAATGATGAATGAAATTAACAAAAAAAAATTATTAGATAGAGCTTTAGATTTAAAAGCTCTTGAATATGGTGAATTTATTTTAGCAAGTGGTTTAAAATCAAACTTTTATTTTGACGGAAGGCTTTTATCTTTAGATCCAGTATCTTCAAATATAATTAGCAATTGGATTCTTTCTCATGCTATAGAGCTAAACGCAAATTTTATTGGAGGACCTGCTGTTGCGGCTGTTCCATTAATAGGCTCAACCGTTTTTGCATCATACAATAATAAAACTCCATTAAAAGGATTCTTTATTAGGCCAGATAAAAAAGATCATGGATTGCAAAAACAAATAGAAGGAAATTTTGAATCTAATTCTTCGGTTATTGTTATAGATGACACAGTATCTACCGGAGGGTCTTTAATAAATTCTCTTGAAATTTTAAAAGAAAATAACTGCGAAGTAAAAATTGTATTGAGTATTCTTGATAGAAAGTTAGGAGGCTCAGAAAAGCTAATACAACTTGGTTATAAATATTCTTCAATTTTTGAAATAAATTCTAAAGGAGATTTTATTTGAAAGAACAACTAAATAGAGAAAGTTTTATATCAGCTGTTACAAAATTAGCAGAAAGTGTTTATGATTTTCATGAAAGATGGAACCTTTTAAATACAACTAAATCTTATTTTTTATCTATACAAGAACGAGAAGAATTATTGATGGAAGAAATTAGAGAACTATCTTTTGAGTATAATAAAAACGATACTGATAAATCTGAAATTTTATTATGCCAAGAAGCGGCCGATGTATTATATGTGGCTTTAGGTAATATGATTGGATTAAATAAAGTAGGACTAAATGCAATTCATCAAGTTGCAGATAAAAATAACAAAAAAACTAGTAAAACTCATTTTTTTGATAAAAAGTTAAATAAAGTAAAAAAGTTAAATATCTAGATTTTTAACTTCTAATGCATTAGTTTTTATAAAATCTCTTCTTGGTTCGACATCATCTCCCATCAATGTTCTAAAAATGTCGTCAGCTGCAATAAAATCATTAGCAGAGACTTGAAGCATAACCCTGTTTTGTGGATCCATTGTAGTATCCCAGAGCTGATCTGGATTCATTTCTCCTAGTCCTTTATATCTTTGTATATTAAAGCCTGTCTTATCTCCATTTGCTTCTAACGCTGTAATAACCTTATTCCATTCTAAGCTTTCTTCAATTACTTGGTCATTTTTCTTTATAGAAAAAGTTCCACTCAAATATTTTTTTATTTCTGGATAAATTTTTTGAGCCTTTATAATTGAAGGATGATTTTTTGAAGTAATTTTTTCATTAATATCATTGATAGCATTTTCATTTTCTTCTAGTCCGGCTTCAAATAAATCAGGTTGTATAATTTCTTCTTCTTTATTATTAAATGAGCTGATATTTTTAGAAGCTAAATTCAAAAATTCTTCTTGACTTAAATTCAATATTTTTGCAATTTCACTGTATTCTGTAAATGCTTTAATGTTAGTCATAAATTTTGCAATAGAAGCCCCTTTGATTTCTTTAGTATCTTCAGTATGAATAATTGAAAAATTGCTATAAATTTTATCAGAAATCCATTTATTTAAATCATTATCTGAATAAATCCATTTACTTGTTCTGCCACGCGATACTTTATATAAAGGAGGTTGAGCTATATATAGATTTCCCGCCCCAATAAGTTCGGGCATATTCCTAAAAAAGAATGTTAGAAGCAATGTTCTGATATGCGCACCGTCAACATCTGCATCGGTCATAATTATAACTCTATGATATCTAAGCTTTTCATGATTAAAATCTTCTCCTAAACCCGCTCCAATGGCTGTTATTAAAGCAACGATTTCCTCATGTAACAACATTCTTTCAGGTCTTGCTTTTTCAACATTTAATATTTTACCTCTTAAGGGCAAAATGGCTTGAAAATATCTATCTCTTCCTTGTTTTGCAGATCCTCCGGCAGAGTCTCCTTCAACGATATACAATTCAGATTTACTAGGATCTTTTTCTGAACAATCTGCTAATTTACCTGGTAAAGAACCTCCGTCAAGTGCATTTTTTCTTATAATTAAATCTCGAGCTTTTTTAGCAGCTTCTCTAGCTCTTGCTGAAGTTAATGATTTATTCATTATTTTTTTTGCATCTTCAGGATTATCTTCAATAAACTCTCCTAATCTTCTTCCTATAATTTGCTCAACAGCCCCTTTTACTTCTGGATTTCCTAATCTACCTTTTGTTTGCCCTTCAAATTGCGGGTCTTTGACTTTGACAGAAACGACACACATAAGTCCTTCGCGAACATCTTCTCCAGACAGGGAAGAAATCTCTTCTTTGAAATAGCCTTGCTTTTTTCCATAATCATTTATTACTCTCGTAAGTGCTGACCTAAATCCTGTTACGTGAGTACCTCCATCTGCAGTTCTTATACAATTTGCAAATGATAGGGTATTGTCTATAAATGATTCATTATATTGAATAGCAGTCTCAACAACGATGTCATCAATTACCTCATTGGCATACATTATATTGTCATGAATAGATGATCTTTTTTTATTCAAATTTCTTACAAAGCTCTGAACACCACCTTCAAACTTAAATGTAGTTTGATTATGAGGCCATAGATCTTCATGATAATTTGAAATAAATTGTATATTTAAGCCTTGATTTAAGTAAGCCATTTCTCTAAACCTTGTAGTAATGGACTCAAAGGAGTAATCTATTTCTGGAAAAATTTCATCATCTGGCAACCAGGTAACGGACGTGCCTGTTCCCTTTAGGTCTTCATCTGTTTGGGGTCTACTTTCAAGAGGACGATTTGGTTTTCCTTGGGTATATTCTTGATTCCAAATTTTATTATCTCTTCTTACTTCAATTTTTAGCCATGAAGATAATGCATTTACAACAGATGCGCCTACACCATGTAGACCTCCAGAAACTTGGTATCCCTTTCCTCCAAATTTCCCCCCTGCATGCAGTGTTGTCATTACTGTTTCTACAGCTGATATTCCTGTTTTTTTATGGATATCAACAGGAATTCCTCTTCCATCGTCAATAACTGTAACTGATTTGTCTTCATTTAGCACAACTATAATCTTAGAAGCAAATCCAGCCATTGCTTCATCAACTCCATTATCCACAATTTCATGTATTAAATGCTGAACGCCAACAAGTCCAGTTGTACCTATATACATGCCAGGACGCTTTCTTACAGCCTCTAATCCTTCCATTACAGTAATATCTTCTGCACTGTAATCTTCAGAACCTTTATGATTGTTATTTACGTCTTTTTTTGCCATAATTTGATGCTTTCTCCTCTATTGCCTCGCGCGCGCGTTTAAATTAACTAAGAAAATTTATAATGTCTTGCTTACATAATATATTATTACAAATCAAATATAAACAAAGAGAGAAATAGTTACAAATTAAATTGAAAAAACAATTTTTCTGATTATTTGAAAAATTGTGCGTATAAACTTGACTTAATTATTCTCCACAATGAACATGTTTCCCAAGACAAATTTTTTTTAGGAACATAATAATGGAAATTACAAAAGAGATACAAATATTAATGCTTGAAAGAATGTGGACAATCAGAAACTTTGAAGAAAAAGTTATTGAAGTTCATGAAGGAGGAGAGTTTGTAGGGCCAGCACATCCTTATATTGGAGAAGAAGCTGTTGCTGTTGGGGTTTGTTTGGCTTTAAAAGATTCTGACTATATAGCAGGTAACCATAGGTCACACGGACACCCTCTTGCTAAAGGAGGAAGTATAAAAAAAGCAATGGCTGAGATTTATGGAAGAGTTGATGGCTATTGTAAAGGTAAGGGAGGGTCAATGCATCTAGCAGATTTCTCTGTTGGTATATTGGGAGAATCTGGAATAGTTGGATCTTCAGTTCCTGTTGCTACAGGTGCAGGATTGGCTTCAAAAATGGGAAAAAAAGATTTTGTTTCTGTAGTTTTTTTTGGAGATGGAGCTTCAAATCAAGGAGCTTGTCATGAATCTATGAATCTTGCCTCGATTTGGAAGCTACCTGTTATATTTGTTTGTGAAAATAATCAATATGCCATAACTAATTCTTATGAGAACTCTGTAGCTGTTGATAATGTTTCTGACAGAGCTGTTGCTTATAATATGCCAGGAATTTTAGTTGACGGTCAAAATGCTGAAGCTATGTACGAAGCAACTTCAGAAGCTGTCAAAAGAGCAAGAAACGGAGAAGGACCAACTTTGATTGAAGGCTTGACATATCGATTTGAAGAGCATTCTCTTGGCTTAGGAAAAATTCGTAGAGGCGAATATAGAGACCAAGAAGAAATTGATAAATGGAAACAAAGAGACCCGCTAGATATTCATACTAAAAAATTAATTGAACGAGGAATACTTTCTGAATCAGATTGCAAGGAAATAGAAAGCAATTCTAAAGCGGAAATTGAAGAAGCTGTAAATTTTGCTCGTAATAGTGCATTTCCTGGCCCAGAGGATTTGTTTGAAGGTATGTGGGCGAACCCTATACCTAAACCATAAATTATTGGAGGAACTAATGACGGAAAAAATATTTGCTGATGCTATCAATGAAGCTATAGCAGAAGAGATGAGAAGAGACCCTAGTGTTTTTATTATGGGCGAAGACATAAGGCTATCCATTTATGGAGCTACTAAAAATTTATATAAAGAATTTGGAGAAGAGAGAGTGTTAGACACTCCATTGTCAGAAAATGGCTTTTTTGGAGCAGCAATTGGAGCTTCATTAGTAGGTATGAGGCCCATAGTAGAAACAGTTACCAGTTTTATGTGGGTAGCAATGGACCAATTAATATCTCAAGCTGCCAAAATGAGATATATGTTTGGGGGGCAAGCTACTCTTCCTGTAGTTTATAGAGCCTCTATGGCATATGGATCAGGATCTGCTGCTCATCATTCAGATCGAAATTATCCAATGTTTATGAATATGCCCGGACTTAAAATTGCAGTTCCCGCTACTTCTGCTGATGCTAAAGGACTTCTTAAGACGGCAATTAGAGATGATGATCCGGTAATAATTTTTGAAGATACTAATTTAATGGGAACTAGAGGAGAAGTCAGTGATGAAGAAATACCTTTTGGTAAAGCTGAAATAATAAGAGAAGGAAATGATTGTACGATAGTAGGCATTGCTGGTTCAGTAAAGCTTGCGTTAGATGCCGCAAATAATCTTGAAAAAGAGGGTATTTCTTGCGAAGTTATAAATCCTAGAACTTTAGTTCCTTTGGATAAACAATCAATTTTATCTTCCGTTGAAAAAACAGGACGTCTTGTTATTGCAGATCCTGCACATAAAGTATGTTCAGCTGCTTCTGAGATTTCTTCTATAGTTGCTGAAGAAGGCTTTTGGTTTTTACAGTCGCCTATTATTAAAGTTGCTTCTGAGCAAGTACATATTCCTTACTCTCCAAGCTTAGAAAAATTAGTTTATCCTAATGTAGATAAAATTTCATCAGCAGTTAAAAAAACAATGGAATAAATTCATGATAAAAGCGCTTACATTTGATCTTTTTGGAACTATTTTAGATTTAGAAGAAAGCACAAAGGGATCAATTATTAATATTATTAAAAATAATAATTCATCTGTAGCTCCTTCACAATTTTGGGCCTTTTTAAGGCATAGGCAAAGAATTGAGCAATACCAGGATAATATTTTGGACCTTGGCCATAGTGGATATTTAAAAACTGTTAAAAATGCATTTAAATACACAGCTAGAAAATTTAATATGGAGCCAAGCCCTAAAGATTTATCTCTTTGGGATGAAAATTGGCAAAATTTAATTCCTTTTTCTGACGTTTTTGATGCTTTAAATTCACTATCTAAAAAATTCAAACTTATTGCTTTATCAAACGGAGAGGAAAAATTTTTAAAGCATTTGGCTAAAAATAGAATTAAATTTAACTTTGATGCTATTATTTCTGTAGAAGAAGTGGGTGCATTTAAGCCTTATTCAGGTGTTTACAGAAAAACATCTTTAATTACTAAATATCCACTTTCTGAATTAATGATGGTTTCTGCTAACTCTTTTGATACATTAGGGGCTAAAAGTTGTGGAATGAAAGCTACTTATGTCAATAGATATGATTTGCCTTACGAAGAGTGCCATGAAATGCTAAAGCCAGATTTGACTGTTAATAATTTTATAGAGCTATCTAATAAATTAACCAGAGAAGAGGACATTTATGTCTAAAGAGATTAAACTTCCCCAGTGGGGAATGAATATGAATGATGGAACAGTAATTAAATGGCTTAAATCAATAGGAGATGATATTGCTAAAGGTGATGAACTTGTAGAAATTGAATCAACGAAAGTTAATGCGGCTGTTGAAGCCTCTGAATCGGGAAAGCTAGGGAGAATAGATGTTGAAGAGGGAATTCTGGTTCCGGTGGGTACAGTATTGGGTATAATTTTAAATGATGGTGAAAAAATTGAAGATGTCCCTCTTCCAATATTAAATATAAATGAAGAAAATACAGAAACTTTAATTTTTTCTAGTTTAAATAAAACCCAAACTAAACTTGAAGCTAAATTTATTGCTTCTCCAAGAGCTAGAAATTTAGCAAAAAAGTTAAATATAGAACTTGCAAATATAATAGGATCTGGTCCTTCAGGTCGAATTACAGAGGATGATGTTAAGTCATTTCAAGATACTTCAAAGCCTATCCAAAGTAGCGACTCTTTAATTCTAAGTGAATCGATTCCTAATACAGGAATAAGGCAAATTATTGCAGATAGAATGTATGAAAGTTCACAAAATCCTCAAGTGACTTTAAATACATCAGCATGTATAGATAATCTACTAAAAATTCAAAAACAATTAGTATCTGAATGGAGAAAATTCAAAATTAGGCCTCAAATTAATGACTTGTTGATAAAAATTGTTTCTAATACGTTAGAAAAACACATTAGGCTTAATTCTCATTATTTAGACAACACCTTAAATATTTGGAAAAATATTAATATTGGAGTTGCAATGGCAGTAAAAGATGGCCTAGTTGTACCTGTAATAAACAATACAAAATCTAAAGATAATTTAGAAATAAGCCAAGAAATTAGAAATTTCTCAAAAAAAATAAAAGATAACCATTTATTGCCTGATGAAATTACTGGATCAACATTTACTATTTCTAATTTATCATCATTTAATGTGGAATATTTTAATCCTATTATCAACCCGCCTGAAGTTGCAATATTAGGTATAGGTAAAACTTCAGAGAGAATAGATCTTGATGTAAATAATCATATAATAAAGAAAAATATAATATTTTTATCATTAACTTTTGACCACAGAGCTCTTGATGGAGTTCCTGCATCTAATTTTCTAGACTCTTTAGTAAAAAATATAGAAAGCACTTAATTTTGTATAAAGTAGGAATAATTGCTAATCCTTCAGCCGGTAAAGATATTAGGAGGCTGGTAGCTTTTGGAAGAGTTATTTCAAACCAAGAAAAAGCCAATATTATTACAAGATTTATTAGAGGGTTGGTTTATAAAGGTATTAAAGATTTTTATTTTATGCCTGACAAATCTGGGCTTTTTAGGCCATCAGTAAATGAGTTTAAAAATCAAATCAATTCTTATTTTTTAGATACCAAACATTATGATGGAGCAGAACAAACAATATATGCCTCAAAACTAATAAACAAATTAAGATGTGATTGCGTGCTTGTTTTAGGGGGAGACGGTACAAACAGGCTTGTTGCTAAAAATATTGGCAATATACCTATAATTCCAATATCTACAGGTACAAATAATGCTTTTCCAATACTTATTGACCCTACTATTGCAGGCTTAGCTGCAGGATTTTATATTAAAAATAAAAAAGACTTTAACTATTTAATAAAACAATATCCTTTTTTAAAAATAGTTATCGATAAAGAAAAAGAAGATATAGCACTAGTAGATTTAGCTTTAAGTAACCAAAATTTTGTTGGTTCAAAGGCTATATGGGACCCAGCTGTTATTGACCAACTTTATCTTACTCAGTCTAACCCTGTTTCTATAGGCCTTTCATCTATTGGGTCAAAATTAACTCAAATACCTAAAAACAATGCCTTGAGGATATTTTTTGGGAACCAAGGTAAAAAAACCTATGCGACAATTGCCCCTGGTTTAATTTCTGATCTTACAATAAAAAAATGGGAATTATTTTCATTTACTAAAAAAATTAACCTAACTGGTTATTTGGGGACGATAGCGCTAGACGGAGAAAGAGAAATAGAGATTTACAAAAAAAATAAATTACAAATTTCATTAGAAAAAAGCGGTCCTTGGGTATTAGATGTTATAGAATCTGTAAAGCAAGAAAATTTATATATAACTAATTAGGGAGAAAATTATGCCTTACAATGTAAATCATATTCATTTAAAATCAAAAGATCCTAAAATCACCGCAGAATGGTTCGTTAAAGCATTTAATGTGAAAATTATTTCAGAAACTGTACGTCCAGTAGGAGATACGTTTATAATAACTAAAACAGAAGGCGGATTAGCAATTAATATTTCAAGTGAAAGAACAGATGAGAACCTAGGAGCTGCAGATGACGATGCTCATTACGGGTTAGAGCACTTTGGGTTTGATACAGACGACATAGAAAAAGATATAGAAAGACTTGTCGCTTTAGGTGCTGTGCATAAAGAAGGTCCTCTTCCGCAGCCAGATGGAAGAAAAATTGGATTTATAGGAGCTCCTGGCGGAATTAGAATAGAGCTTATACAGCCTGCTCCATAAGTAATTATTTATTTTAAACGAGTCCAGGGGATTTTTCTGGGCTCGTTGATTGATTGAAGCCCAGCAGTTATGTATCCATAACAGTAAGCAAAAGCTACTGCAGAATCGTTTGCCCCTGAAATATGTGGAACATGATCTGGCATTAGCATGTATTCATACCCTACGCTTTGATAAGCTTTTAATGCTTTTATCATATCAACAGAACCTTCATCTGGAAAAACTTCCATAAAATTTAGCTTCTTGCCTAGAATATTTCTAAAATGTACATTAAATATTTTTTTTCTTTCACCAAAATATTTAATGACATCAAAAATCTCTTCGCCAGGATTTTCTAACATTTCACTTATTGTTCCCTGACAAAAATTTAATCCGTGATAAGGACTTTCATTTAATTCAACAAATGTTTTCAAACCGTCTACTGTCCCTAATACTCGGTTTATTCCTTTATAACCATCAGGGGTATAAGGATCATGAGGGTGACAAGCAAGCCTTACTTTTAGTTCTTCTGCTACAGGAACTATTTTACTAAGAAAATAATCAATTCTTTCCCAATTTGTATCTGGATCTAAAACACCAGCTATACCTGGTTTTTCTTCTTGATCAATTTTATCCCACCTAAATGTAGAGTTAGTTGATAGCCCTCTTCCTTTTTCATTTTTTGACCTTGGTATTCCTATAATATTCATGTTATATTTTACGCAAGGAATTCCTACCTTGGAGCACATTAATAAAATATCTAATATAGAGTCTATTTCTTTATCTCTTTCAGGTGATTTTCCAAGCATAATATTTGGACTTTGAGATTCTTCTAATGGCCTAGATGATAAAGGTATTTGTACAATATCTAAAGTTAACCCAAAGTTTTTAAGTTTTTCTATATGTTTTTCTAAAATTTCTACTGTCCAGTTATGAGGGTTAATAGATTTATAATTTCCTTTATCGTCTTCTATAAATGGGTCTGTACAGATATTGTTTACTCCTAATTGAGACCATACTTCTAAATCGGTTTGATTACGAGGTGCAACTTGTGTGCCAACATACATTTTTAATCCTTTATTTTAGTTTCAATTATTTTTTCCCATTTAAGAAATTTATCATTAAATTTTTTAAAATTCTTTCCTGATGGTTTATACTCAATATATAAATTTTTTAAATCTAACTTTTCTAAATGACTTTCTAGTGATAGCTTAGCAACGCCCATTGAAGTCATTTCAGGATTTTTTGCTACCTTCACTTTTACTCCAAGTAAATCTGCTAAAAATGATGAAAAAAAAGTACTTTTTGACATTCCTCCATCAATTTTTATAGTTTGATTTTTATAATTTGTATTTTTTTTGATTGTTTGTAAAATAGATTTTGTTGAAAAGGCAATTGATTCTAAAGCAGATCTTAAAATATCATTTTTAGTTGTATTAGTAGTTATATTTTCAATGCTAGCTCTTATATTTTCATTCCAAAACGGTGCACCAAGTCCATTTAAGGCAGGAATAAATATTAATTCACTAAATTCTGTGTTTGATAAACTTTCTTCTATTTCTTCAAAGCTTTCAATAATATTAATTGATTTCATCCATTCTAAAATTGAACCTGCAGATAATATGCTTCCTTCTAAAGCATATGTTGTTTTGTTATTTTTTTTATATCCAATTGTAGATAAAAAATTACTATTGTACTTAAACCTTTCTTCGCCTGTGTCTATCAATAAAAAGCCACCAGTTCCGTAAGTACATTTGGTGTCAAATTTTTTATTATTTTTATGTGCATATAAAGAAGAATGCTGATCTCCTAGTACTGAGTTTACAGGAATGTTTGCACCAAATATTTTATTATTAATATTTCCAAAATTGTGATTACTTGAAAATACTTTTGGTAAAATTTCTTTATTAATATTTAATAATTTAAGAATATCTAAGTCCCATTTTTCATCTAAAGTATTAAATAAGCCTGTTCTAGATGCATTAGTAATATCGGTACAATGAGGGTTTCCTTCTAAAAGATTAAACATAATCCATGAGTCTACAGTTCCTACTGCAAGAGAATTTTTTTTGAGAGATTTATTTATTTTTTTATTATTATTTAAAGCCCAAATCATTTTTGAAAAAGAGAAATACGGATTAACTTCGAGTCCTGTTGCATTATTTATTTTTGATTCAGTTTCAGTGTTTTTTATACTATTACAAAAACTTGCACCCCTTAGGCACTGCCAGCTAATCACATTAGATAAACTGGATTTTGTTTTTTTATCCCAAAAAACTACACTTTCTCTTTGGTTTGTTATACCAATTGATTTAATGGCTTCTATTTTTAGATTTGCTAGTTTTAATGACTTAAGAATTGTTTTTTTTACTGATTCAATTATTTCACTTGGGCTTTGTTCAACCCATCCATAGTTTGGATAAATTTCATTTACGTTAACTTGTGCGTTAGAAATTAAATCAAGGGTTTCATCGTATATCACTGCTCTTGTTGAAGTACTTCCTTGATCAATTGATAAAATATAAGACTTTTTATTTTTCATAAAGATATTTTATCATTATTAAAATACAAATATTTATATTTTAATATTTGACATGAAGTATCTGGTTTTATATATGAAAAATATTATAAATGTCTAAATTTATTGACACGACATATCATTAAAGTTAATATTTAATACTATGAACACATTTCTAATACTATTAATAGCTGTAATAATATCTTCTATCCTATCTTTATCTTTAGCTCTAATATTGGTGGCAAGAGATAAATGGACTCGATATATTGCATTTTACGGAACTCCACTAGCAGCAGGTGTTTTGCTAATAGCTTTTAGAGATTTAATTCCTCATGCAATTGAAGAAGGATTGTCTCCTAAAAATGCAATTACAGGATCTATTGTGGGCATAATGATATTTTTTCTTTTTGAGAAAATATCAGGTGGGTTTCACCACCACCATGAAGAAGATACAGAAACTAATAAAGCTCAAGGGTGGCTATTTCTAACTGGAGATGGATTCCATAATTTTGTAGATGGAATTGCACTTGGAGGGGCATTTTTAGTTAGTCCTAGTACAGGTATAATTGCAGCTATTGCTTTAGCAGCTCATGATCTTCCTCAAGAAGTAGGAGAATTTGGCGTACAAATTAGAAGTGGATTTACTAAACGTCAGACTGTAATAAGGAATATTTTTGCTTCTATGGTCACTATTTTTGCAGCAGTTATTTCATATCAATTTGGTAATTCTCTAAATTTACCAATGGGATATCTTTATGCCGGCATAGGAGGTTTTTTATTATATATTGCATTAAGTGATATTATTCCATCTATTCATAGAACTGAAACTTCTAGGTTGGGGCTGCAAACTTTAATGCTGTTCATAGGATTAGGAATAGGCTTTTCGGTTGGCTCTATAGCGCATCAATATGTCGATGTTCATCATGACACTCAATATCATGAAGCCGATCATGAAGCCGATCATGAAGCCGATCATGAAGCCGATCATGAAGCCGATCATGAAGACGATCATGAAGACGGGTCATAATATTTTGATCTTACAGAAAAGCCCCATTTTATAAATTAAGTTATATTTAATTGAAAAAAAACCTATAATCAAACAATGACGTTCGAAGAATTAATTATTTCCCTTGTAAGAATTTTTGCTTCATTGATAGTATTTAAATTTAACTTTTTTGGTGCAATTTTAGTAATTTTAATTGATTTTTCAGATCTTTTTATGATGAATATAATATCCCTTGGAGGAGTTAGAAATTATCAATTATTAGATAAATTTCTTGATCTTTTTTATATAGGATATTTTTTTTTAATTACTCTTCGTTGGGAAAAAACATTAAGAAAAATAAGTTTTTTATTGTTTATATTAAGAATTTTTGGATTCATCCTATTTGAATTTTTTCAAAATAGAATGATTTTATTTATATTTCCTAATATTTTTGAATTTTGGTTTTTAGGTATTACTTTATTATTTTTATTTAGAGCTAAAATTTCTAAAAGAAAAGTAATAATCGTTTTATTTGCATCAGTTGTCTTAAAGCTTATACAGGAATATATATTACATGTCTGGAAAGTGCTAGATAATTATAGAGCTGTAGATGTATTTAGTTCTTTTATTGAACTATTTTAGCTTACTTTAGATCTCCTTCTTCTCCATCTGCTAAGTTTGTATGCTCTTTTTTTTATTTTTAAATTTTTAGGCCTTTCGGGCATAAATTCATGGTTTTTTTGCAAAGTTTGTATTTGGTTTTTTTTCTTTAGACTAAATTTTTTACCTTTGGCATTTTTATCAATTTTTAAATTAGGAATTTCGGATAAAAATTTACCAGTTGCACTATTTGTTGATGCAATAAATTCTGGTGTCCCTTCACATATAATAAATCCTCCGTCGTCACCAGCTTCAGGTCCTAATTCTATTATCCAATCGGAGTTTTTTATCATATCTAAATGATGCTCTATAACAACAATAGAATTACCATTTTCGACTAAGGCATGTAAAACTTCAAGCAATTTAGCACAATCATCAAATGAAAGCCCAGTTGTCGGTTCATCTAAAACATAAAAAGTATTACCAGTAGACCTTTTAGATAACTCTGTTGCTAACTTTATTCTTTGAGCTTCCCCTCCAGATAAAGTAGTTGCTGGTTGTCCTAACTTTATATAACCAAGACCAACTTTATTTAATGTTTCTAATTTCCTATTTACTATGGGTATATTTTCAAATATCTTAGTTGCTTCTTCAACTGTTTTATCTAAAATATCTGCTATAGATTCAGCTTTAAATTTAATTTCCAGTGCATCATTGTTGTATCTTTTTCCATTACATATTTCGCAAGGTATAGTTACATCTGGTAAGAATTGCATTTCAATTTCTTTATATCCAGCACCAGAGCAATCTTCACACCTTCCCCCTTTTACATTAAAGGAAAACCTTCCCGGTTTATATCCTCTTGCCATTGCTTCTGGCATTTTTGCAAATAATTCTCTGATTGGAGTAAATAATCCTGTATAAGTAGCAGGGTTAGATCTTGGTGTCCTTCCTATAGGAGATTGATCAATAACAATAATTTTATCTATATTTTCAATACCTTCAATAGAGCTATATTTACCTACTCTTACTGATTTTTTTGAGATTTTTTTGAGTAAAGCTTTAGATAAAATATCGTTAATCAAAGTACTTTTTCCAGACCCTGAAACACCTGAAACACACACAAACTTATTTAAAGGAATATTTACATCTATGTTTTTTAAGTTATTTTCACTTGCACCGGTTATTTTTATAAAATTATCGTTACCACTTTTTCTTTTTTTAGGTATTTTAATTTCTTTTTTTCCAGATAAATATTGACCAGTTATAGATTTATCGTTTTTCATTATTTCGGCTGGAGTACCTTGGGCAATTATATTTCCTCCAAATATTCCTGCTTTTGGGCCCATATCAATAATTTGATCAGCTGATTTCATTACGTATTCATCATGTTCTACTACAATTACTGTATTGCCAATATCTTTTAAGTTAATTAATGTTTTAATTAATTTTTCATTATCTATCGGATGGAGTCCAATAGATGGTTCATCGCAAACATATAAAACGCCTGTTAGTCCTGCGCCTATTTGCGTAGCCAGCCTTATTCTTTGACCTTCTCCTCCTGATAAGGTAGATGACATTCTATCTAAGCTTATATAACCTAATCCTACTTCAATAAGAAATGAAAGACGGGAATTTATTTCTTTAAAAATTTCTTGAGAGATTTTCTTTTCACTTGATGAAAGCTTAAGCGTTTCGTCATAATTTTTATTAATCCATTCGTAGCAATTTTTAATAGATAAACTTGTTGATTCTATTATATTTTTGCCAAGAACAAATACTGACAAAGATTCTGGTTTTAGCCTTTCTCCTTTGCAGTCAGAACATGGACTCTCTGACATGAATTTTAAAATTTCCTCTTTTATTTTTTCAGAATCAGTATTTAAGTATCTTTTTTCAATAGAAGGTATTATTCCATCATAATATCTTAATAGAGATTCGATTTTTTCAATATCATAATTACTAGAAAAATCAGAATCAACAATACCGTAGAAAATTAAGTTTAATATCGATTTGTCAATTTTATTTATAGATTTAGTTAAATCTATTTCTAAGTCTTCTAATATAGAGTAAAAATTATTTTTTTGCCAACTTAAAACTATTCTTGAATCTTCTACTATGGACATTCCTCTTTCATTTATAGATAAGCTAGGATCTGGAACTAGCAATTGAGGGTCTACTTCTAAAGAAAATCCTAATCCTGTACATTTTTTACAAGCTCCAAATGGAGTATTAAATGAAAAGCTTCTAGGCTCAAGTTCAGAAAGAGAGATATTGCATTCTATACAAGCAAGATGCTCAGAATAAATTATTTCTTCATCCTTAATTTTTTCTACATAAATGACACCATTGCCATACTTTAGTCCAGTTTCTACGGACGAAGAAATTCTATTTCTATCTAAGTTCTTATTAATTTCAAGGCGGTCTACAACAATTTCAATATTATGCCATTTATTTTTTTCTAAGTTAAAATCATCATCTAAGTCAAAAATTTCTCCATCAACTCTTACTCTAGAAAATCCATCAGATTTTATCTTTTCTAACACATTGATATGTTGTCCTTTCATATGTGTAATAACAGGTGATAATATAATAAATCTTGTTTTTTGTTCAAAGTTGAAAATATTTTCAACTATAGTTTGTACGTCTTGTTTTTGTACTAATTTTCCACAATTATAGCAATGTGGTATTCCTATTCGGGCATATAATAATCTTAAGTAATCATAAATTTCTGTTACTGTCCCAACAGTTGAACGAGGATTTTTAGAAACCCCTTTTTGATCAATAGATATTGAAGGTGAAAGCCCGTCAATTTGATCAACATCAGGTTTTTCCATTCTGCCTAGAAATTGCCTTGCGTATGCTGATAAAGATTCGACATACCTTCTTTGTCCTTCTGCGTATAAAGTATCAAAAGCTAAACTACTTTTTCCAGATCCTGAAACTCCGGTTATAACTATAAATTTATCACGAGGTATATCTAGGCTTATATTCTTTAAATTGTGCTCTCTAGCGCCTTTTATTGTTATTTTGTTTGATTTAACCAATTATTATTCTTTTTTATAAAATTTAAATTTAAAAATATTTTCTTATATAAATATACTATTACTATTTAACTCAAAGGCCATATTCTTCTGATAATTGTAATATAAATTCTACATGCTTATTAGTTTTTACTATATATAAAATAAAATAATTGAGATTTAATACATAACACATTAAAAATGTAATAATATTGTTAATCATATAGAATCAAATTGCGTTTAAAAAAATGACTGAAAATATAGATATATTAAAAAAAACACTGGTAAGCGAAATCGATAATTTAGTTGACGATATTCAAGTTAATTCTGTTTTAAACGATCAATTTTATATAAATAAAATTTTTTCTGAAAAAATAATACCAAATTTATTTGAAATTAAGACTAATTTAGAAGTAGGAAATTTTCATTTTATTGATCTTAAGGAAAAAATTAATAATTGTGTTGCAATGACTTCAGATATTGTTGATTTAGATAAAAATTATTATGTTTTTTATTCAAGAATTAAAATTTTAAGAGAAAATATCCTTTCTAAAATCTAAGATTTTTTAATATGAAAACAACTTTTAAAAATAACATTCATATATTTTGGGATTATGAATTTAAGGAGAAACCAGATACAGATTTACTTCTAAAATCAATTTTTCTAACCAAAAAATTTGAAAAAATAAGTAATAAATTTTTAATTAAAGTGTTTTTAGTTGGAGACTTAGAAATAAAAGAACTAAATCATAAATTTTTAGGGAATAACCATGAAACCGATGTTTTATCTTTTAATTATTATGACGGATGGGAAAATGGAAAGATATCAAACAGTGTGGAATTATTCCCAGGTGAGGATAATATTGATGAATTAGGAGAATTGTATTTGTCTGTACCTCAAATTTCTAAGCAAGCTAAAGAAAATAACATAACTTTTGTAAAAGAGTTATCTAGAATGGCTGTTCATGGAACACTTCATCTTTTAGGATATAACCATGAAGAAATAAATGAAGAAAAGATAATGTTTTCAAAAACAGATAAAATATTATCTTTAATGAATTTAGATTAGGAATTATGACTATAAAAAGAGAAGTTTTATACCAAAAATGGCGACCTAAACTCTTTGAAGATGTTGTTGGTCAAAATCATATAACTGTAACCTTGAGAAATGCTCTTATTAAGGATAAATTTGGGCATGCTTATTTATTTACAGGGCCAAGAGGTGTTGGAAAAACTTCTACTGCAAGAATACTAGCTAAGGCTTTAAATTCAGAAATTGATGATAATGGCGAGCCTTTATTGGATACACAAATATCGAAAGATATAGACGAAGGAAGATTTCTTGACCTTATAGAAATAGATGCTGCTTCAAATAGAAGAATTGATGATATTAGATCATTGCTAGATAGCGTTCAATTTATGCCTTCAATAGGTAAATTTAAAGTGTACATAATTGATGAAGTACATATGCTAACCAATGAAGCATTTAACGCATTATTAAAAACCTTAGAAGAGCCACCTCCACGGGTAATAATGATTTTAGCAACAACTGAATTTCAAAAATTGCCTGAAACAATAGTTTCTAGATGTCAAAGATATGACTTTAGAAATGTTTCAGATTCTGATGTTGTAAACAGATTAAAAAAAATATCTGATGCAGAAAATATTGTATGCAATGAAGATGTTTTATGGTTTATTGCCGAAAATGCATCAGGTTCTTTAAGGGATGCTTGTAATTTTCTTGAACAACTTTCAGTAGCATATGATGAAATAACTGTTAAAAAAGCAAGGCAATTATTTGGGATCATTGATGAGAATGTTTCAATAGAAATATTCTCTCATATAATAAAAAATGATAAAGAGAAGCTAATAGAAGGACTGCAAGAAATCAAATTGCGAGGCGTAGATTTTAGATCTCTTTCTTCAGCTTTAATTGATGCGTTGAGATTAGCTATTTTTACTTCTAATGGAGTTTTTAAACTTCAAGGTTACTCAGATGAATATATTAAAGAAGTAGATGTTACATTTAGTAATATAAATTCTAAAAAACTTCTTTATATATTAGAAAAATTTCTAGAATTGATTTCACTTAGAACTGAAAAATTTGATGTTTTACTAGAATCGTCTTTATTGCACTTAACTTATTTATTTGAGACTCAGGCTCAAAATATAACTACTCCAAATATGATAAAAAAAGAGCCAGTTATTGAGACTCAGGCTCAAAATATAACTACTCCAAATATGATAAAACAAGAGCCAGTTATTGAGACTCAGGCTCAAAATATAACTACTCCAAATATGATAAAAAAAGAGCCAGTTATTGAGACTCAGGCTCAAAATATAACTACTCCAAATATGATAAAACAAGAGCCAATTATTGAGACTCAGGCTTATAACTCTGAAGAGAAGGATGTGTGGGAAAAAGTACTATTTGATCTTAGGAGAGCAAAATTTGGCAAAATGGTTCTAGGTGGATTGCTTAGAAATGTTGAAATACCTAAAAAAATTGAAGATAAATTGATCCTAAAGTTTAAAAGTAAATATTTGCATGATTTATTCAAGGTAGAGTGGAAAATTGATTTAGCTAGAGAAGCCGTAAAAAATTCTGTAATTAAAATTTATGGAGATAAAATAAAACTAGTTCTTGAAGAACCAGATGAAGAATTACAGAAATCTTCATCTAATAAAAATATACTTGAAAGTAGTATTGTAAAATCTGCTCTTGCATTAGGTGCAAAAATAGAAGAAAAAAAGGAAGGTTAAATATATGTTTAATTTAGATAAAATGAAGCAAGCTGGAAGTTTGATGAAACAAATGAATGGCCTTAAAAAGAAAATTGATAAGCTGGAAACAACTTCTGAATCAAAAGATGGTAATATTTCTGTAATTATTCAAGGTAATTCAAATATTAAGTCAATAAATATAAATGAAGAATATTTTGGAGAAATATCTTCAAATGATTTAGAAAAGGCACTTACAAAAGCATTAAATGAAGCATTAAAGAATGCAGAAAAGTCTTCAAAGCAAATAATGTCAGAAATGACAGGTGGACTTAATATACCAGGCCTATAATAATGACTCCACTTAATAACCTTCAATTTATGCCTTCAGCATTGATTAAATTAATTGAATCATTTCGTTTGTTACCAGGAATTGGCCCTAAAACTGCTCAAAAATTAGCATTTTCTACTTTAAAAATGTCAACACAGCAAGTAAATGAAATTTCTGAATCTTTACTAGATATTAAAATACAATTGATTTTTTGTGAATCATGTCAAAATATTTCTGAAAATCAACATTGTAATATTTGTATTGATGACAAAAGAGATAGCTCAATTATATGCGTTGTTGAAGAGTTTATGGATGTATATGTATTAGAAAAATCGGGAGCTTTTAAAGGTAAATTTCATGTTTTACATGGATCCATTTCACCTGTAAACGGAATAGGACCAGATGAAATCAGAATAAAAGAATTAGTTAGCAGAGTAAAGAACACACCTGAAATAGAAGAAATTGTTATTGCAACAAATTTAAATCTTGAAGGAGAAGCAACGGCAATGTATATAAATCAATTATTAAGTAATACAAAAACTAAATTAAAAATAACAAGATTAGCAAGAGGATTGCCGTCAGGTTCTGATATCGAATATGCAGATGAAACTACTATATTGCATGCATTAGGGTCTAGAGTAAATATTAATGAAAGCATATAGAAAAAAAAAGAAATATTTACAAACGGAATCAATAGTTCTAAAAGTTTATGATTTTGGTGAAGCTGATAGGATTTTTACTTTACTATCTCCCTCAAATGGAATAATTCGAGCTGTGGCAAAAGGAATTAGAAAACCAAAATCTAGAATGGGTGGACATATAGATATAATGTCTAAAGTGAACGCTTATATTTCAATTGGAGAAAATTTAAGTAACTTATCACAAGTTGAAATTATCGATAATTATACATTACTAAAAAAAGATCTTTCAATTATTTCTATAGGATTCTATTTGTTAGAATTATGTGAAAAATTTTCTGTTGAAAATGATCCCAATAATGATATTTATCAACACTTATCTTTTACATTAGACCTTCTATTGTTATCCGCTAATAAAAACCTTCTAATAAGATGGTTTGAAATAAACTTACTTGTAATTTCTGGTTTTTTACCTGAATTATATACTTGTCTCATTAGTGGTGAAAAACTAAATGAGGGAGATCATTTATTCTCATCTATAAATGGAGGGTTGGTAGATAAAAAATATGCAACTTCAACTGATAATTATATTTTAATGAATAAAAATTCAATAAAAGCACTTAGATTTTTATCTAATAATTTATGGAGTAGTGTTGAAAAAATAAAATTTCCTAATAACTCATTAGAGAACCTAAGGATTGTTATGAGAAAATATATTCAAACTATAACTAATACTCAAATAAATTCTGAAAAATTTTTATCAAAGGTTAACTAACTTTTTTTATAGGCAATAGAGAGCAAAGAATTATTCCAGAAAGGGCAATTGTACCACTCATTATTGAAATTCCTGAAAAACCAAATTGTGAATATATAATTCCTGCAAAAATAGGTGACATAAAACCAATAACACTCATACCTATAAAATTAAGAGCAGTTCCACTTCCTTCGCTTCCTTTAGGAACTCTATCCATTGTTGCAGCAGTAATTATTGGCATTACAGAAAAGAAAAACATACCTAACAAAGTTATTAATATAATTAATCCTAACCCATCATCAAATACAAGAAAAAGAAATAAATATAATGCCATTAAACTCATTGCTATTTGAATTACAGGCTTTCTTCCAAATTTATCAGATAAAATTCCCATAATAGGAGTTGATATTATTCCTGCAGCAGTAATAAGTGCTATGTGCCATCCTATTACAAAAGCTGAATAATCTAACTCTTCTTTTAAGTAGACAGCAAGAAAAAGCTGAAATGAAGTATGAATACTAGCTCTTACGGCTCCAAGAAGTATTAAGCCAAGAATAATTTTATCTTTAATTAAACCTTTTGTTCTAGCTTTATAAATTTCAAAGGACCAATTTGAATTTGATTCAGCTCCAGCAGATTTAAATAAAATTATTACAAGGAATCCTGTTACCAACATTGGAAGGATTAAAAATAAAGAAACTTTCTCCCATCCAAAACCACTAAATTTAATTATAGAACCTAGGGTGATTCCTGAAATTAATCCTCCTATGATAGGAGGCCCTAGTGTATTTCCTACTTGCGCACCAGTTAAGTGCATTGATAAAGCAAACCCTTTTTTTTCTGGATACCTGGCTGCCAGCGTTCCAAAAGCAGGGGCATGCCAAAAACTTGTTCCAAATCCAATTAGTATCACTGATAAAATAATAAATGCATAAACTTGTGATAATCCCAAAATAAAATATCCTAGAGCTATTGTGAACATAGAAATTGCTAGCATCCAAGCGATTTTCTTTCTGTACATATCAGAAAGTATTCCAGCTGGAATATTTGATAAACCACTAGATACATTAAGTGATGAAAAAATTGCACCATAAGCTATATCTGATAAGTTTAGAGAAACTTTTAGCATAGGTCCAATTACAGTTAAAGCTCCCTGCCCAAAGTGCTTAACGCCATGTCCAACTGACAGACCAATTATTAATCCTAATCCTGGATTTTTTTCTTGATTTTTTTTCATAAGGGATATGTTTAATTAATATTTTATTTATATAATATTTTTAAGATAGCTACATCAATAAATAATGTTTTTTTTCAGAAAGATTCACAAAACAATTTTATATTCTTCTATAATATTTGCCATAATAGGTTTTTTATTTTCTGTGTCTTATTCAATAGTTAGCTTGGTAATAATTTGTCCAACTAATATTAATTGTCCATCGAATCCTTTGCCAGCATTGCTAGTAGTTTTTATAGTAACTACCTTCTTTTTATTGATAGGAACTATTTTTGGTTTGATTGTATTAAAGCTTTATGAAATGTTTAGAGTAGAATGATTTAAGAAATAAAAATTTTGAGGTATAAATGGTAGAAAAGAAATATGACCTTGTAGTTATAGGAGCTGGTCCAGGTGGTTATCATGCTGCTATTAGAGGTGCTCAGTTAGGTATGGATGTTTGCTTAGTAGAGAAAGATGATGGAAGTGGCAATGGAGGATTAGGAGGAGTTTGTTTGAACTGGGGTTGTATTCCATCAAAATCTTTACTTAAGAATGCCGAATTACTAAATGAGATGAAAAATCCTGATGAATGGGGATTTTCTTTTAAAGAGTTTAAGGCTGATATGTCTAAAGCAATTGATAGGTCAAGAAGTGTTTCAAAGAAACTTACTCAAGGTATAGAATTTCTTGTTAAAAAAAATAAAATAGATCTAATTATGGGCTCAGCTGAATTGCTATCCTCTTCAAGCGTGAAGGTGGGAGAAGATACATTATTAACAACTAATATTATAATTGCAACTGGAGCTAGGCCAAGATCATTGCCAAATTTAGAAATAGATAAAAATCTAATAATTTCTTCAAGAGAAGCTTTAGAGCTAAGAAAAAAACCTAAATCGATAGCAATTATCGGAGCTTCTGCTATTGGCTGTGAATTTGCTTATTATTATAATGCATATGGAGTTGAAGTTACCTTATTTGAAATTATGGATAGAATCGTTCCTAAAGAAGATGCAGAAATATCTAAAGAACTACAGCGTCAATTTTCTAAGCAAGGAATAATATCTAATACTTCTGTAAAAATAACTAATGTTGTAAAAAATAAAAATTCAGTTACCTTAGACTTTGAAAAATCTGGTGAAGCTTCTACTAAAACTTTTGATAAAGTTCTACTAGGCGTTGGAATCCAACCAAATACTGAAGATTTAAATCTTAAAAATGCTGGTATAAAAACTGATAAGAATGGCTTTATAGAAGTTGATAATTTTATGAAAACAAATGTTAATGGTGTTTATGCAATTGGAGATATAACAGGTAAGCTTCCTTTAGCACATGTAGCTTTCGATCAAGGTGTATTAGCAGCAGAATTTATTGCAGGAGAGGATGTGGATGGTATTTCAGATTATAAAAATATGCCTAGGTGTACATATTGTTCCCCTCAAATTGCAAGTATTGGAATAACAGAAGAAGAAGCTAAAGACCAAAAGCTATCTTATGAAGTTGGTAAAGTGCCTTTTCAAGTTGCAGGAAAATCTATAGCAATTAATAGTTTTAATGGATTTGCAAAAATTATTTCCGACAAAGAAACAGGAGAGGTACTTGGAGCTCATTTAATAGGAGCCGAAGCGACTGAAATGATAGGAGAAATTGGAATGCTAAAATATTTAGAAGGAACTACAGAAGAATTACATAGGTTAACCCATGCTCACCCCACTCTTTCTGAAGTAATAAAAGAAGCTGCTGCTAGTACTCATAATAAAGCAATTCATTTTTGATTTTACCAATCAAGTCTTATTTCTAACTCTGATGTTATTGATTCAAACCATTCTATTACTTCTGGGTGGTAGGGAATTCCGTTTTTACCTCTATCTAATCTACTTTCTGATTCTGGTAAACCAGGGTATAGCACCCTTTCGTAACCTGGAGCTGGAGGCGTATTTTTTAAACCATATAAAAAATCATCCATATTATTTTTAAATTTTTCTTTATCACTAAATGAGTCAATATCATAAGCTGCAAAATAATGCCCACTTCCTCCAAGGAAACCCGCCTGCCCTCCTCCAAGCATAGAACACATAATGTCTACTATTGCTGCAAATGCATAACCTTTATGTGATCCATTTTCTCTATCTCCACCAAAAGGAAGCATATGTAAATTTTTTAGCCTTCCGTCTTTATGAAAATCTTTTGATTCTAACGTCTCTTCTTCCTGTATGGGGGTTCCATCACTCTTAGCTAACCAATTTGCTGCAAATGGAACCTTCAGCCTTTCTAAGAGCTTGATTTTATTTCCAGCAACCTGAGTAGTAGCAGCATCAAACATAAAATATGCTTCTTTATTTGCTGGAGCTGCCCATGCAATAGGATTTGTTCCAAATCTTGGTTCAGATCCGTATGTAGGAAGCATAGCAAAACCTCCTCCTCCGCTCATACAAACTCCAATCATATCTTCATCTACTGCTAATTTTGCATGAAACCCAGCTGCTCCTAGATGCCCTGCATTATTTAAAGTTGCAATACCAACCCCTGATTCTTTTGCTTTAGAAATTGCCATTTTCATTGCCTCTGGAGCAGTATGTAAGCCTAAGCCGTTATCTCCATCTAAAGCTAAAGTTGCATTGGATTCTTTTATTATTTTTATGGATGGATTAGGATTTATTTTTTTTTCTTGATACATGCTTACATAAGAGCGAAGCATATTTGACACTCCGTGAGTATCAACACCATTTAAGTCTGCATATATTAGAACATCAGCAGAAGTTTTTGCATTTTCATCTGATAAACCCATTTTTAAAAATATTTGCATTACTATAGAATGCATTTTTATATGATTAATTCTTATTGCTTCTTCGCCAGATACATGAAATCGTTCTAACATTTATGCCTCCATATTATTTACTATAAATTTTTGACTTCTCTAAAAAAGAAGTGTTTATATGATTTAATGAAGATTTTATTTTAGAGTCTAGAATTTTCAAGCTAGAAATCACTCTTAGTCTTCTATATTCAGGAATATCATCTTCGTTCATTGAGTCGAGTTCTATAGCAAAATTTAATATTTTTTCTTCAATTGATTCTTCTTTTTTGTCTTCATAAATTGTTTCTAATACTTTAGATTTCTTATCTTTTATTTCAATGCCTTTGACAACACTCCTAATAATTTGATCAATGGGAAGCTTTGGGTTTCTCTTGATATTAGCTATTATTTTTTCAACATAAACACTTGAAACGTTACCTTCAATAAATGGTTTTGCTATATTGTATTGCAGATCAAAATTATCTAAATCAGCAATTGATCTTGCTTCTTTAAATGTTAATTGACCTTGATCTAAATATTTCAATAAAATAGGATTTAATTTTTTAATTAAAGATTCATAATGATGAATTGTTCCTGGTGTTATTCCAGTCCTTCTGCTTAATTCTTGCTGAGATATATTATTTTTTTCTCTAAACTCTATAAAATCTTTAGCTATATTAGTTGGTCCCTTTAATCCTGAAAAATATATTTCAGATAAATTAAGTGCATCAATATCTAAAATTGATTCTTTTAAAATACAATCAATCTTTACTTTATTTTTATTTTTAGCAACTCTTAATATTTTTTCTCCACTGTAAAGCATAAATTGATTTTTATCTTTTAAAATAATAGGCTTCTGTTGAGAAGCATTTCTTTTATTTGATAAATTCTTAATTGGATTTAGTTTATGTATTGGATGAGTTGGTTGAATTACAATATCATTTATTGAAATTTTCATAAGTCTTTCTTTTTTTATTTATATCTAAATTTTCTTAGTTCTGAACTTTAATTTCAAAAATTGTCCTTGTTGGGAAATAACCATTCTTAAAATACTGTCAGTTTAGAATTTTTTACTTATAATGAATCATATATACTGAAATCAAACTCATTTTATGAAAAATATTAAAAATAAAATACCCCCATATGTTTCCTTTAAAACATTCCAAACTTTTATGGAATTTTTATCTAACGGAATGCCAAGTAGAATAGATAGAAGTGTTTGGGTAAATAAATTTTCTGGCTCTAATGGTACTCAAATTATGACTGCGATTAAGTTTTTTGATTTGATTGATAATGAAGGAATTCCTAATGAAGATTTCAAAAATCTTGTATCACGAAATTTAGATTTGCAAAAAAAAATATTTAGAAAACTTTTATATAAATATTATGAACCTATTTTTGATTTAGATTTGACTAAAGCTACAAGATATCAGTTTAGAGAAGCTTTTAAAAATTTTGGTACAAAAGAAGGAGTCTTGATAAAATGTGAAGCATTCTTTATTCAAGCTTCTAAATATTCAAATATAGTTCTATCTCCTCATATATTAGCAAGAAGGCATAATGTAAATAATTCTGGTTCTTCAGAAAAAAATAAACAAAAGCTTGGCAAGTTAAATATTTCTGAATCTATTGATTCAAAGATATCTTTAAATAAAAATATTAATGTTGTGAAGATTATTTTAGATAAGTATCCAGACTTTGATCCTAATTGGCTTCCTGAAGTACAAAAATCATGGATTGATTCGCTTACAAAACTTTATGAAAGTTTGAATAAAAGTTAAAAAAAGAGCTAGATAAAACTAGCTCTTTTTTTAACTTTTATTGGTTATAAATTACATTCCCATATCCATACCACCCATACCTCCACCAGGCATTCCGCCAGGCATTGGAGAATCAGGTTCAGGTATATCTGTTATCAATGCTTCGGTAGTAAGTATCATACCAGCAACTGATGCAGCATTTTCTACTGCTGCTCTAGTTACTTTTGCAGGATCTAATATACCCATTGTAATCATATCTCCATACTCTCCTGTTTGTGCATCAAAACCAAAATTAGGTGTTTTACTTGTAGAAACTTTTTCTAAAATTACAGCTCCTTCAAATCCAGAGTTTTCAGCTATAACCCGTATTGGTTCTAGCAATGCTTTCTTTAAAATTTCTACTCCAGTTTGTTCATCTGAATCCTCAAGCTTTACAGAGTTAAGAGCAGATGAAGATTTTATCAAAACAGTCCCTCCTCCAGGAACAATTCCTGACTCTACTGCAGCTCTTGTTGCAGATAAAGCATCTTCAACTCTTTGCTTTTTTTCTTTCATTTCAATTTCTGTTGCAGCTCCAACCCTTAATATAGCTACTCCACCAGATAATTTGGCTAATCTTTCCTGCAATTTTTCTCTATCATAATCAGAAGTTGTTTCTTCTACTTGACTAGCAATTTCTTTCATTCGCCCTTCAATTTCTGGCTTAGAACCTTCTCCATCAACAAAAGTAGTATCATCTTTTTTTACAACAACTCTTGCACATTTTCCTAAGTCATCTAAAGTTGCTGAATCAAGTTTTCTTCCAACTTCTTCAGAAACAACATTTCCTCCAGTTAATATGGCTATATCTTGAAGCATTGCTTTTCTTCTATCTCCAAATCCTGGAGCTTTTACTGCAGCAACATTTATTGTTCCTCTGAGTTTGTTAACAACTAGAGTCGCTAGAGCTTCTCCTTCAACATCTTCTGCAATTACAAGTAATGGTTTTTTTGCTTGTAAAACTTTTTCTAGAACAGGTACAAGATCAGATACTGCTGAAATCTTACTATCTGTAATTAAGATATAAGGATTTTCTAAAACAGCTTCTTGTGTATCTGGTGTTGTTACAAAGTAAGGAGATAAAAAACCTCTATCAATTTGCATTCCTTCAACAAAGTCAGTTTCGTAATCAAGTGTTTTAGATTCATCAACTGTTATAACTCCATCTTTACCTACTTTATCCATAACATCAGCAATAAGATTCCCCATCCCCTCGTCATGAGACGAAAGAGTTGCAACGCTTGAAATCTGGTCTTTTCCTGAAACAGGAGTTGATTGGCTTGATATTGATTCTCTGACAGATTGAATTGCTTTATCAATACCTCTTTTTATAGCCATTGGATCTGCTCCTGCAGCTACAACTTTAAATCCTTCAGCGATAATTGCTTGTGCTAAAACAGTACTTGTAGTTGTTCCGTCTCCTGCATCATCATTTGTATTTTTAGAAGCCTCTTTTAATAATTGAGCTCCCATATTTTCAAATGGATCTTGTAAATCAATTTCTTTAGCTATAGTTACACCATCAGAATTAACTTGAGGTGGTCCAAATTTTTTATCAACTATAACATTTCTTCCCCTAGGTCCCAATGTAACTTTTACTGTATCTGCAAGAATATCTATACCTTTTTTCAATCTAGTTCTTGCATCTGCTCCAAATTTTAAGTCCTTTGCTGGCATTTTATTTTTTCTCCATTATTCTTGTTTGTTTTTTTAAGTAGTATTTTTTAGAATACTAGCCTACTATAGCTAAAATATCAGTTTCTCTAACTATTAAATATTCTTTTCCACTTTCTGTGTATTCTGTGCCTGCATATTTTGAATATACAACTTCATCTCCATTTTTAACTGACAAAGGTATTGTTTTACCATCATCGTTTACTCTTCCAGGTCCAGCGGCAATAATCTTACCTTTTTGAGGTTTTTCTTTAGCTGTATCAGGAATAATAATTCCTCCTGAACTTTTGGAATCATCTTCTTCGCTAGGTTCTATAATTATTCTATCGCCCAATGGTTTGAGTTTAAGTGCCACTTAATTGCCCCTTCCTTCTATATTTAAATTTGTAATAATAGTTCTATTAAATTATACATGTATTATACAGGTCTTGATTTATAATATTAACACCTTCTATTTTAGAAGATTTTGAAAGCCTGTCAAATTTTAAATGCTTGATCCCAAAACATAAACTACCTAGAAGTTACAGAGCCACCATTTATATTGATTGATTGACCAGTAATAAACCTTGCTTTATCAGTAGATAAAAATGCAATTAAATCAGCAACTTCTTGATCCGTACCAACTCTCCCCATAGGTATGTTTTCAGCTTTACTTTTCCATAAGGCACCCCTGCCAAGAGGATCAAGCCTAGAAGTTTCAGTCATACCTGGACAAACACTATTAACTGTAATTTTTTCCATTGCCAATTCTTTTGCTAATGCTTGGGTGAAACCTTCTATTGCAAAATTTGCTGCATTGTATGCTCCCATTCGAGCACTGCCTTCTTTTCCAGCGGAAGAAGATAAATTAATAATTCTTCCCCCTTTTTTTTGAGATATCATTGCAATTGCGGCAAATTTTGAACATAAAAAAGAACCATAAAGTTTTGTATTGATTACTTTTTTAAAAATTTCATTTTCAATTTCAACAATAGGGACCCTGTCTTCTCCATATGGAGCAGCAGCATTATTAACCAAAATATCTAAACTTCCGAATTTTTCTAGTGTTGATTCAATTAAAAATTTAACATCTGACTCTTTAGTAATATCTGTAATTATTGTTTTTGCTAAAGAGCCTTCATTCCGTACTTGTTCAGCTGTTGACTCAATATCATTCCAGCCAATGTCCTTTTCATCTTGAGGGAAGGTTTCTGGATTTTTTCCTGTTCCAGTTACGACAATATTTGCCCCCAGTTTACTTAGAGCAACTGCAGTAGCTCTTCCAATTCCTCTTAATCTTCCAGCCCCTGTAATAATTGCAGTCTTACCTTCAAGATCTTTTTTCATTTTTTACCTCAATTTAAGACTAATGTTCCATGATGGTTCCACCATTTAGGTTAATTGATTGGCCGTGTATCCAAGAAGATGCTTCTGTGCATAAATATGCGCAGAAATTTCCAACTTCTTCGTCAGTTCCATTTCTACCTATTGGAGTATCTGCAGCCATTCTATCCCAATCATCCCTAACAACATCCATTCTTGAAGTGTCTACTGCCCCAGGGCATACAGCGTTAACATTTATATTTTTAGAACCTAATTCTCTTGCCATTGACTGAGTCATTCCTACTACTCCAAAATTTCCTGCATTATAAGCTAAAAAATTTGCAGTTCCTTTTTTTCCTGCACTTGATGAAATATTAACAATTTTGCCTCCATCTCCTTGTTTAATCATGTGCTCGATAGCACCCTTGGTACATAGAAATGTACCTGTTAATTTAATATCTACTACTTTTTGAAAAACATTTTCATCTAAATCTAAAATAGGCACTCTATCTTCAGCTCTAGCATAAGCAGCGTTATTTATTAATATATCTATTCTTCCGAATTCTTTGATTGTTTGATCAATCATATTTTTTACATCAGATTTATTTGTCACATCTGCAATTATAGTTAAAGCTTTACTTCCTTCAGCTCTAATTAAATCTGCGACACTTTCAATATCTTTCCATCCGACAGCTTTTTCATCATCAGGATAGTTTTCAGGTTTTCTGCCAGTACCAGTAACAACAACATTGGCTCCCAATTTAGCTAATGCTACAGCTGTTGTTTTACCTATTCCTCTTAATCGTCCAGCTCCGGTAACTATTGCTACCTTTCCCTTAAGTTCTTTTTCCATGATAACTCCGTAATTTATTACTATTTTTTAATTTCAACTAATTAAATTATTTATATTAACTAAATCTCTTTTTATTTCATCAGTCAATACTGTAACGTGACCCATTTTTCTTCCTATCTTAGCTTCTTCTTTATTGTATAGCTTAACAAAATGGTTGGGTCTAGATGCAATTTCATTCAGAATATCATTACAATTTTTTTTCATAAAAAAATCACCTAGTAAATTTTTCATAAAACCAGTTTTTTTTGATACAGGGTTATAAATATTTTCACCTGAAATTATTTTTCCTAACATTCCAAATTGTGACATTGAATGAGATTCTATCGTTAGGTGTCCTGAGTTGTGTGGCCTAGGAGCAATTTCATTAAATAAAATATTTTCATTATTATCTAAAAACATTTCTATAGCTACTATTCCTATTAATTCAATTTGTTCTATAAACTTGGCAGATAATTTAATAGCATTTTTTTTAATTTCATCAGAAATTCTAGCAGGGAAAATTGAAATGTCTAATATACCATTTTTATGTATATTTTCTATAGGTTCAAAATTAGCAATATTTCCATGAATATCTTTACCAATTATCACTGAAATTTCTTTATTGAAATTTATTTTCTCTTCTATGATAAATTTAGTATTATTAGGTAAGTCGCTAAATGTTTTTTCAATTTCATTTGGATTTTCTAATTTGAATTGCCCCTTTCCGTCATATCCCATAGTATTAGTTTTGATAATTAAAGGAAACTTCATTTTTGATTGGCGTATTAGGTCTTTCAAGTTTTCATTTTTGGAAAAACTTATGAATTTAGGTGTTTTAATCCCACATTTTATGAAATTTGATTTTTCGTTTAATCTATTTTGAGAAATTGAAAGAATATAAGAACTTGGAAAAATATTTATTTTTTTTTCTATTTCTTCTAAACTCTTAATAGGAATATTTTCAAATTCATAAGTGATCACATCACATTTTTTTGATAAAAATTTTAAAGATTCAGAGTCATCATATTGTTTTTTAATATGAATTGCATTTGTAGATTTCGCTGGAGGATTTTCACTAGGATCTATAAAATAAACTTTTTTATTTTTTGAAGTCAGATATTCAGACAACATTTGGCAAAGCTGCCCGCCACCTAATATTCCTATAGTATTTATATTCAAGCTATTATTGTTCAAAATTAATATCTTATTCTAGCCACAAGCCTATTTCGCTATTTTCTGAAACATCTAAATTCATAAGTTTTATTCTTTTTGAAAGTCTTTCGGCTAGTTTTTCATCATGTATTGCCAAAATCTTTGCTGCTAATAATCCAGAGTTTTCAGATCCTGAATCTCCTATAGCAACAGTTGCAACTGGTACTCCTTTAGGCATTTGAACTATTGAGAGTAATGAGTCTAAGCCATTTAAGTTTGAAGACTTAATTGGAACTCCAATTACAGGAAGTTCAGTTATTGCAGCAACCATTCCTGGTAAGTGCGCTGCCCCTCCAGCTCCTGCTATTATTACTTTAATTCCTCTTTTTTTGGCATTTTCTGCAAAGCTATACATTAGATCTGGGGTTCTATGAGCAGAAACAATTTTAATTTCATGGGGTATTTCTAGTTCTCTTAATACTTCAGCGGAAAGCCTCATTGTATCAAGATCACTTTTGCTTCCCATTATTATTGAAACTATAGGTATAATAACAAACTCCTAACTTTTTAAAAAATCAATTATAGTATTTAAAGAATGCTTAGGTTCATCAAAGGTTTTTTTATGATTGACACCTTTCAAAATGACTAAGTTTTCTAAATATTTTTTACCTAAAATATTTTTAGTTAATTCAAAATTATCATCTTTTTCTCCCATTACAATGAGATGTTTTTCTTTTTTCCAATTAATTTTATTAAAAGCTCCATCCCAACTTAATGCTTGGCTAAATATTTTACTATAAATAAAATATTCTTTATTTCCAGTTTTATTTCCAATTTTTTCCATTGCTATAGATCTTTTTTTAAATCTTTTTTCTTCTAATTTTGGAGATCCTGGATGCATACCCAATGAAATAAGCTTATTTAACTGTTTGCTTTTTATAGCTAGTTCAAATCCAGCTCTAGCTCCCATTGAAAAACCAATGTAATCAAAACTTTTAGACTTTATTGATCGTGATACTTTAACTATATTATTTGACATATTTTGAACTGAAAGTAAATCATCGTTTTTTGTACTTAAGTTAGCTCCATGTCCTTGAAAGTCAAAAATATGAATTTTTCTTATTTTTGATAATTTTTCAATCCATCCTGAATTAATCCATGAGTTTTTATTTTGAGCCATACCATGCCCTAAAATTAAATCTGGCCCTTTTCCAAAAGTTAAATATGAAGTCATATCAGTCTTATTTTTTAAATTATTACAGTATTATTATAAAGTAAGTTTTTTTTAAGGAGTTTGTTTTGACTGAGAATCACAATAAAGTCGCCATGGTTGTAACTGCTCACCCAGACGATGCTGAATGGGGCTGCTCGGGCTCTGTTGCTAAATGGACTAGACTGGGATGGGATGTAATTTATGTACTTTGTACGGATGGATCTAAAGGTACTGAAGATAGAGAAATATCTAGTGCGAATCTATCTAAAATCAGAGAAGAAGAACAAAGAAAAGCAGGTGAAATATTAGGATTAAAAGCCATTGAATTTTTAGGATATCCTGATGGTTACTTAGAACCTTCATTGGATGTTAGAAGAGATATATCACGAGAAATCAGAAAATATAAACCTTCTGTTTTAATAACAACAAATCCAAAAAGAGACTTACAGTCAGGAAATTATCTGGGGCATCCTGATCATTTTGCTGCTGGAGAAGCTGCTCTATCTGCAGTTTTTCCAAGTGCAAGAGATCACCTAACTTTTCCTGAGCTTTTAGAAGAAGGATTAGAACCACATAAAGTAGAAGAAGTGTGGATTAATATGTTTAATATGGGAAATAATAATACTAATCTCTTTTTTAACCCCTTAGAAAAAAAAGATGTAGAATTAGCAACTAGTGCTTTATTAGCTCATGTTAGTCAGATATCTGATCCTGATAGAGCTAAAGAGTATATGTCTTCTAGAAGACAAGAAGTTGGACAGATATGTGGCTCTGATTATGCTGAAGCTTTTGCTAAATTTGAATTAAACTAAATTATTAAATAGCCTCTGATTCTGTCTTATCTATTGTCTCGCCTCTTATGGCAGTAAATTCTTTATCTATTGATCCCGATATCATCATGCCATCTGAACTATGAAGTACAAATCTTGAACCTAATTCCATAGTTTTTAATGTTCTTTCCTCAGAAAATCCATGGACCATAACTGGTATATTATGAGATTCTGAAACTTTAATAATTTTTGTAAGAGTATCTAAATATTCCTTAGTTTCTAGTTCATCTGGAATTCCCATTGAAGTTGATAAGTCATTTGGTCCCACAAATACACCGTCAATTGGACCTTTAGAAATTAAATTATCTAAATCATTTACAGCAGTGATACTTTCAATACCAACAATCATAATTTTATGACCATTTTTATTATTTAAGTAATCTTTAGTTTTTTTGCTAGGAAATGTTTCTGATGAAACTACATCTTCAAAAGCCCGTCCTTTAAGAGGGTGTAATTGTACCTTCCATGCACATCTTTGTATCATTTCAGCATCTTCACAATATGGGACTAAAACTCCATCAGCTTTTGCATCTAACGCAATTGCTATTAGAGTAGGATCTGGATCTGCAACCCTAACAATCACGGTCAATCCTACAGATTGTCCAATTGCTACCATTCTAGCTATTTCTCCTCTAGAGTATGACCCATGCTCTGCATCAATGATTATATAGTCTAAAGCTTTAGACGAAAATGCTGCGCCCCATCTACTACCTTCCACAAAATTTATCATAGTGCCAAATACACTTCCTCCAGATTGGAGCGTTTTCTTTATATCTTTTGGGTTCATAATTTCCTCTTTCTTAAATTTCTAATTCTCTAAAACTTTCGATAATATAATTTGGTGGAGATAAATTATCAGGATAATCGATTCCATCCATTTTTATCCAGGCTGTCTTAAATCCTATTCTTTGGGCACCTATTATATCTGTATAAGGATTGTCGCCTATAAATAAAATATTTTCAACATCTTTATCTGTTAATTTCAATTGTCTAAGTGTTTCTAAGTATATTTCTATGTTTGGCTTTGAACTTCCAAATATTTCTGAGGCTATTAAAAAGTTATACTTACCTTCAAGCCCGGCATTTTTAACTTTTTCATATTGATACTTGCCTCCATTTGTAACTATTCCAAAGTTGATTTTTTTCTATTAATTCGTCAAGAAATTTTTTTGCTCCAGCGTATGGTTTAATATTTTTTATTAAATTTTCATAATAATATTCATAAAATTCTTCATAATTAAATTTAAAATTAGGAATTATTTTTTTAATTTCAATATATGCTTTTTTTACATCAAGAGAATTATTTGGACTAAGTGACCAAAAAAAACTCATCGCGTCATCAAAAGAAAACTTTTTTTGAAATAATTGATCATCATTATAAAGGTTTGAAAAAACTTTAATATATGCTTCTTTTCTATCTATAAGGGTATCGTCTAAGTCAAAAACAATTCCTTTAAATTCTGACAACTTTATTTTTTTCATTGAGTTCTTATTGAGCCTTTAAGTAGATATGCATTGTCAGAACACATAAAAAGAATAATTTCCGCTATCCCTTTTGGTTTAACGAGATTGTTTTTAATGTTTTTATACTGAGCTTCATTGCCTGTAATATCTCTAGTGTTTTCAATTTGAGAATTCTTTAAAGGTGTGTCTACGGACCCAGGCAATATATCATGAACTCTTACCCCATATTTAGAAAGTTTATCCATTAAAATCATGCTTAGTCCATGAACCCCTCCTTTTGATGACCCGTAAGCATAAGAAGACGAGCTTCCGTCTACACCTGCTCCTGAACTAGTTAGTATAATAACTCCACTTTTTTGTTTTTTCATCATGCTAGAAACATGCTTTACCATAAGATAACTACCAGTTAAATTAATGCCTACTACTGAGTCCCATATTTCGTCGGGAAATTCTTCGATTTCAAGCGATGCTCCTTGTAACACTCCTGCTAAATTTATTAAAATATCTATTCCTTCCAGCCATTGTCCAGCAGCAAGGACTCCTCCTGATACTTGATTAGCATCTCTTACGTCAACGTTCCAATATCTAATATCATGACCATTTTGATTTAATTCATTAGTTAGTTCGATTCCTTCAGTATTATTTACATCAAAAATGGCTATTTTTGCATTATTTTCTGCAAATAATTTTACAACTTCTTTACCAATACCTGTCGAACCACCGGTAATTATAACTTTTTTTTGACTAAGATCAATTTTCATTTTTACTCTATATTTCTTCTAGTTGATATGATTTTTTCTATTTTAATATTTATTAAATTTAGTTCTTTAAATCTAAGTACTTTTTAATTAAAAAATTTAGCAACATTTCTTCTTTGAATTTTTCCAGTTGCTGTTCTAGGTAGTTTGTCCGTAAAGTAAATTTTTTCAGGTACCTTGAAACTTGCTAGAGATTTTGAACAAAACTCTTGAATGTCCTTTTCTGTAACTTCTGAGTTTACAACCAATGCAGCATGAACTACTTCTCCGTATTTAGTATCAGCAAACGCAAAACAAACAGCCTCATTTACAGAAGGATGGTTTATCAATATTGAGTCAACTTCCAATGGAGAAATTTTTTCTCCCCCTCTATTAATTAGCTCTTTTATTCGCCCAGTGAGACTCAAATATCCATCTTTATCAATAAAGCCTTGATCACCTGTTCTAAACCAGCCATTTATATAAGATTCTTTATTTGCATCATTGTTATTGTGATAGCCGCTTGTGACATTTTCTCCTTTAATTACGATTTCACCTACTTGATCTATATCCAGCATTTCCCCTAATTTTTCCATAGACATTATATTAATATCTAGCCCAGTGGGTTTTCCTACACTCCCAGGTTTTCTTTGTTCTGGAGGTAAGGGGTTAGAGCTCATTTGATGCGCAGCTTCAGTCATACCATACGCTTCTAAAACTGGTGCTCCAAATCTTTCTTCAAGGTCATTTAGTACAGAAGGAGCTAATGCTGCAGAACAAGAACGAATTATTCTAAATGATTTTTTTGGAGCTTTATCTTGATCTGCTCTTAATAAAAGAATTTGATGAATTGTAGGAACTGCTGAATACCATGTTGCACTATATTTTTTCTGTATATCCCAAAAAGCACTTGCTGAAAATTTTGCAGGAATAACTATTTGACCGCCTGAAGCTAAAGTAGAGAGTGCAACTCCAATTAATCCGTGAACGTGAAATAATGGCATAACAACCATTGCTATATCTTCATTATTCAATTCGTAAGTATCAACTATATTAGTTAAAGATTTTAATAGATTTTTATGTTTTAGAGGAACACCTTTAGGCCTACTAGTTGTACCTGAAGTGTGCAAGAAAAGACATGAATTATTTTCGTTTGCATAATTATCATCTTTATTTTTTATTGGCGATCCATTGAAATCAATTTTTAAAGCTTCTCCATTATAATTTACAATAGCAGTAGGTATATTTTTAGATTTTGCTTGACTTATTACTTTGTGATTTTCAGTTGTTATGACTAGAGATGGGTTTATATCTTCTAAGTAAAATTTAAATTCTTCCTCTGTAAACTCTGGGTTTAAAGGAGCTACGACAGCATTTGTATTAGTAACTGAAAGAAAAGAAATTATAAATTCTGCATTATTTCCTAATACAATTACTATAGGTTTTTCATTAATTGTTCCAAAAGATTTTAGATGTTCAGAAGTTTCATGAACTAAATATTTTAGTTTAGAGTAATTTATTTCAAATTTTTCAGGAATTGAAATTGCTATAGCATTATCATCTCCTGAGTTTAAAATATCTGGCAGAACATTTGTATTCATATGGCTTATCCCTTTAAATTTTATTTAAATCAATAATTTTTATCATTCTATAGAAAATTTAATAATTTCTAACAATTTTTCCTGCCTAATTCTGATACTTCCTCAACTATTTCAACAGGAGTATTTCTAGCTACTATTAGCTTTAAATCTTCTTCTCCTGTATTGACAGGTTGATGCAAAGACCCTTCTGGGACAAAAATAAAATCTCCTTCAGAAATATTTTCTTCTATTTCCATATTGTCTCCATGTATAAAAACTCCTTTTCCTGACAAAACATAGATCGCTGATTCACAATTGGTATGAAAATGAGTAGTGGAACACTTTTCAGGAGGTATAGTAGCAATTGCAAGGTGTATATTTTTTGCTCCACTTAATGATTCAGAAACTCCTGCCAGCCGAATCATTGCTCCAGAATTTACTTCTTCTTCAAGATTATTATTTTTTGTTATTATAATTTTTTTCATTATCTCAATTCTTCTTATTTATGATTTTTATATATTTTATATATATTATAAGTGGGGAGCTAAACTTGTGAAGAATCTATGAAGACTATTCCACTTCAACCAGCTACTAAAGAAGTATTACTTATGAAGGGCATGAATAAAGTATTCGTTTACACTAATAATAATGGTACTGTATGCAACTACAATAACTGAACTAAGAGACACTCCAGCTATTAATAAGTAAAGTTAGGTCTAAAATCAAATAACACGCATACCCTCAAGGGATTCTTTTCTAGTCATAATTTTGATATGGGGGCTAATCCAGAATTGATTCAAAGAATGATTAGGCATAAGGACTTACAAACCACAATGAAGCATTGCAAAAAACTAATCATTGAAACAGTAGAAAAAATTGGCTTCATGATGCCAGAGTTAGCAGTATAGCTAAAACTAATCCAAAGTAATTATTTTTGTGGATAAAATTGTTGATATCAATAATTCCAACATTCCATAAAACCCAAATATTCAATGTGGATATTGGTGGAGCTGAGGGGGCTCGAACCCCTGACCTCATCGCTGCCAGCGATGCGCTCTCCCAGCTGAGCTACAGCCCCATTTTAACAAATAAAACTTTAATACGAACTATTATTAAATTTATATCAATAAGTATAAAACCTTCAACCTAGTTTATTGTAAATTCTTGTTTAATTTCAAGTAAAAAATCTTTAAAATGGATATAAATATTAAAAAGGAATTTTTGATGCTGCCGTTGGACTTCAGAATAATTATTATTACTTAGATTAATCTTACGCTTCTTCTAAATGTCCAGCAAACAAGAAAAATTGCTGTTGAAGATAACGCCATTGCAGGACCTGATGGTAAGTTAATATAGTATGAAAAATATAACCCCGATACTGAAGCTATTACACCAAAAAAGCAGCTAACAAAAATACTCTGATAGAAGTTTTTCATTATTAATTTTGCAGCTGCAGCTGGCGTAATTAGCATGCTAAGAACAAGTATAATCCCAACTGATTGTAATGCTCCAATTACAGCTAAAGATAAAATGATCAAGAATAAATTATCAAATAATTTTGTATTTAAACCTGTTACTTGTGCTCCTATTGGGTCAAAACTAAGATATAAAATCTGTTTATAAAAAATTATTATTGTAAAAATAGTAATCATCGACAAAGCTAATGTGCTTATTACATCACCATTAGAAACACCTAAAATCTGTCCAAATAAAATATCTTCTATATTCAAAGTTGTAGCTCGGTTATAACGCTTTAATAAAATAATTCCTATAGCAAAAAAAGTAGAAAAAATAATTCCTATTGCGGTATCTTCCCCAACTGTTGATCTACCGATAATATAACCTAATGTGATAGCTATAATAATGGCAGCAGGAATTGCAGATAAAAAAATACTTACGCCTAAAACAGAACCTATCACTAATATAGGTAAACTTGCATGTGCAATAGCATCCCCCATAAACCCTAAGTTTCTATTTATAACGAAAGAACCAATTAATGGCAGGGTAATGCCTACTAAAACTGAAATAAATAGAGATCGAACCATAAATTGATATGAAAAAGGTTCAAATAAAATATCAATGCCCATCTTTTTTCCCGTGATTACCTTTTTCGTGACTTTCAAACATTGATGAGTGAGTGCCGTATAATTCAGCAAGAACCTCTTGTGTGAAAACTTTTAATGGATCACCATAGGCACAACAATGTCTATTAAGACATAATACTTCATCAAATCTATCTGCAACGTTATTTATATCATGTGTAGCTATCATGATTGTTTTTCCAGAATCTTTTAATTTTCTTAAGACTTCAATTAGACTTATTTGAGAACCAATATCTACACCACTAAATGCTTCATCTAGTAATAATATATTTGCCCCTTGTGCCAAAATTTTTGCTAATAATACTCTTTGTCTTTGACCTCCAGACATGTTATCAACTCGATCATCAATTTTGTCAAATAGTCCAACATCGTTTATACATTCTTCAACGAATGCATTATTATCTTTTTGAATAAAAGGAATAGTAGGAAGGTTTTTTGTGATTCCTAAATTCACAACCTGTCTAGCAGTTAATGGAAAATTCCAGTTTAAGTTTTCATTTTGTGAAACATAACCTATATTTCCTTTTCCTTTTTTTGCATCCTCCCCATTTATAGTTATGCTTCCATTCGTAATAGGAACTAACCCGGTAATAGCATTAAATAGTGTAGTCTTTCCTCCTCCATTAGGCCCAACTACTGCTATTAGACTATTTTTATCAATAGAAAAACTCACATCATCTAAAACTAAGCTGTCACCAAGTTCTACACAACAGGAGCTTGAAACTATTGAATTATTTACCAATTTTTATTCTCTTTCAGTTATGTGGTCCTTAGGGAGATTTAAGAACCACAAATTTAATCAACTAATTAATAAAATTATAACTTTCTCTATCATTACACGTATTTTAATTAATACTAAGTTAAAAGCCTTTTTTAAAATGCACTATTTTTTCTTACATTTCAATTATCTTATCAATCCTTGTCATCATCATGATCTTCATCGTGGTCATCGTCATCGTGATCATCATCATGATCTTCATAAACTTCTTTAGACAGATTATCTACAATAATAGCTACATTGTTTTCTAGCCAATTTAGATAAGACTGATTCTCTTGAAGAGTTTCAACCCAAAGTCCAGAAATTAATTTAATTCCAGTTTCTTGTTCAATAACTTCACTATATTGACTTGAGGATTCTGCTTCCAAAAACATCACTTTAATATTATGTTCTTCAATAATATCAATTGCCCTCTTCAAACTTTTTGGAGTTATGCTGTCTTCTGAATTCAAACTAGGAATAATTGTAGTTAATACTTCAATTTCATATTTAGCTTCTAAGTAACCTAATACTTCATGAGTAGTAATAATCTTTCTATTTTCAGCTGGTATTGTATTAAACATTGCTGAAATATTTTCATCAAGAAGTTGTAATTCAGTAACAAAATTAGTAGTAGCAGATTTATAGCTGTTTTCATTTGCTGAATCATTTTTTACTAATTCATCTTTTATAACTTCTACGGCTTTAGATACTCTTATAGGATCAAACCAAAAATGTGGGTCATAGATACCATGGCCATGTCCTTCGTGGTCATTATCAGCTTCGTGGTCATCATTTCCTTC